>Ga0164318_10006030_pt1 | contig 11748 bp, 11 predicted proteins | sample GuaBasSedimGuay9_FD_113734 | JGI IMG/M metagenome (GOLD analysis project Ga0164318, IMG submission 113734) | Subseafloor sediment microbial communities from Guaymas Basin, Gulf of California, Mexico - Guay9, Core 4571-4, 0-3 cm | ecosystem: Environmental > Aquatic > Marine > Hydrothermal vents... | reverse complement strand
TGTCTCGCCCTCGCTCCCGCAATGGGGGCGCTTATACTTAACGCTCCACTCACCGTCCCACTCAACAAAATTTGCCTCCTTCCTACACTTTGGACAATAAATTTGCACAGGCTGCCAATCCTCTTCCAAGTGGGGCTGCTTGGCTATGTCGCGGAACTTGTTTAGGACTTCCATTATCTTGCTCCCCTTCTCAAGGGCGAGCCTAACCTCATTTGCATATTCGCCACTTTTATAGAGCTCGCTTGCCCTAAGGAAGTCCACCTCAATGCCGAGCTTTTCAACTTCGCGCTCGAAGAGCTCCATAAAATGGGCTGCATAGCTCTCATGGCAGCCCCAGGGATCGGGAACTTCACTAACAGGCATGGTCAAGTATTGAGCCCACTCCTTTGGAACGTTCTTTGGTACTTTCCTAAACCTATCATAGTCGTCCCACATGTGGATGTGCCTCACCTTTTTGCCCCTATCCCTAAGGGCGTGACCCACAATGTAAGCTGTGAAAAGCTCTCTAAAGTTCCCTATGTGGACGTACCCGCTTGGAGTAATACCACTTTCGACCACGTAAACCTCTTTATCCCCCCTCTCCCGGATTATTTTTTCTGCCATATAATCTGCCCAGTGCATACTCTTCCCTCCTTAATCTAAAAGGCTCAAAAGTCTTTTTTAAACTTGTCCTTTTCGAAAACTTTATAAAGTTCTGAAGACCTAACTTTAACAAAAAGTAATACCACAGATTATTGGAAGGTGATTAATTTGAAATGGGAGGAACTTGGAGTTTATAAACTGGAGAGCGCCCAAATATTCTTCCCCGCTTCTCTGGAGATACAGGAAGAGCTCCTGAAAGCGGGTTTCAAAGTACCCTATGATAAAAACAGTGGAGTTAAAACACCAATTCCTGTAATCTCAGCATTTTCTCATGGCAAGGAAATTAGAGCTAGAAACCTTCTGGGATCTGAGAATCACAGCGGAAATGATATAATGGTGCTGCCAGAGGAAGATGCCTTTTTAAAGGTGCTCCTGAATGGAGGGGGCTATTTGAGCTTTCAGGTGGAGTTCAAGAATTATCACCTTGAAGAGATGGGCTTCACCTCAGTTCCTCCAAGGATGTGGAATGCATGGGCGAGCTTTTCTATTCCTCCGAGTGCTCTGGAAGAACTTATGGAAAAGCTGAAGGGATTGGAAGAGGAGAATAACATTTACATCGATTCTCTTGGTAGAAGAGGGCGTGAAATCGAGATCTATGCTTATAAAGGAAGAAAGTATAGGGAGCTTGGAATTCCGGTTTATTCATACTATTTCGGCTTGAAAAACTTCAAGCTGGCATGGAGGTATTTCGAAGAAAAATGCCATGAAAATGGAGTTGAGAGGGAGAGGCTTAACTTCCTGAAGCTGGGACTCAGGAAGAATAAAGAAACACGAGCAGGACTAAAAGTCGGCGTGTCTTGGTTTGAAGGTCAGATTAGGAGAGTAATTTTGCGTTTGGGGACAAATTACCCCAGAATAAAAATCCAAGGACTTTACGGTGAGCTTTGGGGCAAATCACGGGGGAAGCTGGATACCGGTGAAACCCAGTTCATCACGGTAAAAGCTAGCGATTTCTATGGTGCACTTAAAAAGGTGAATAAAACCCTTGGCAGAGAGTAGAGGTGGGTATGATGCTGTCGGGATAAGGGTTTAATTTTTGGGCTGGGAGGTGGTTGGGCTGACTTTACGCCCTAACCCGGATAATGCACTATTAAAGGCACTACTTCTGCTATCCTGCTGATATCCTGGGTATGAACCAAATATTTATATATCCCTCCTCCAATAATACCTATGGCGGCGGACTAGGCTGGGGGGTTCGGCGTCCCCTGGAACCCGAAACCGTCGATATGCGGGGGCCGAAGCCCGGGGGGCGGCTCCTGAAGCCGCTCACTTGACCCCTGGGGGAGTGATGATTCCTCGTCCCACGGGGCTGGCGGTGAGCCAGGTACGGCTGGAGGGCCGTGCTAAGGCTCTTTATCCGCTGAACCCCGCAAGGCCCGGAAGGGAGCAGCGGTAGGCGGAACGTGCAGCGCTCGTGGGGTAGCGGGGGAGAACAAGCCCAGGGCAAAAGGGAGCGGTGGAGGGTTCCCACCCCCGGGTGTGTCCGCCGCCATTAATCAAGTTTTTATACTTCCTTGAGGTACTTTCATTGGTGATTTCATGAGTCTAAAGCTAAAAACCCTTCTTGCAAGGTTTCCACGTGTGGAGCTTATAGGTTTCCAAACACCAATCCAGTACCTCCCAAATTTAAGCCAAAGACTTGGAATAGAACTCTATGTTAAGAGAGATGATTTAACAGGCATTGCAATAGGTGGAAACAAGGTTAGAAAGCTTGAATACCTTCTCGGAGATGCCCTTTCTAAGGGTTATGACACTGTTATAACCACGGGAGCAGTGCATTCCAATCATGCGTTTGTGACAGCATTGGCAGCTAAAAAATTGGGTTTAAATGCCCTCCTGGTTCTCCGAGGAAAGAAGGATGCTCCGGTTAAGGGAAACTATCTCCTGGATAAACTGATGGGAATTGAGGTCATTCTGGTGGATGCAAAAAGCACCTATCCCGTTATGGAGGAGGTGGCAGAGGAATTAAAAGCAAAGGGGAAGAAAGCCTATATCATACCTGTTGGAGGAGCATCCCCTGTTGGAACCTTGGGCTATGTGAGGGCAGCCGCCGAAATATGGGAGCAGGAGACAGCCCTTGGAGTGGAGTTTGATTATGTGGTTCATGCTGCAGGGAGCGGGGGTACATTTGCTGGATTAACTCTAGGTTTCAACTTAATGGATTCCAAAACAGAAGTTATTGGAATAGACGTTGGAGGTCTCCTTAAAGGTCTTCCGGAGAAGGTCTTTAACCTTATCGGTGAAACGGCAGGACTGATCGGGTGTGTACATAATCTTACGGAGAACCATATAGCTGCCCATCTATTTGAGTACGGCTTTGGAGAATATGGGAGAATTACGAAAGAAGTTATAGAAACCATAAGGCTTGTGGGCGCAGAAGAAGGGATTATCCTTGATCCAATATACACGGCAAAGGCTTTCTATGGGCTCATGGATTTAACCCGCAACGGAAAGATAGCTCCGGGGTCAAAAGTTCTATTCGTGCACACTGGGGGAATGCCAGGGATATTCCAATACGATGAAAAAGTTCGGGAGTTCATTTAGTTTAAGCAAAGTTTTAATAAGTCCCTTTCCCTTCTGCTTTTTAGGTGTTGAAAATGCTTGAGATTGAAGTTGCTAGGCTTAGGCTTGAAAACCCTCTAATGATAGCTTCCGGCGTCGCAGATATGACCCCCGATTTACTGAGGAGAGCCCATGAGGAGGGTGCCGGCGCCGCCGTAACGAAATCCATCGGCATTGTCCCGAAAAAAGGTTATGATAATCCTACAGTGGTGGAGCTCCCCTACGGGCTGATAAATGCAATGGGACTCCCAAACCCGGGATGGAATGCTTTCCATGAGGAATTTTCAAAGGAGGAGTTTGATTTCCCGATTATTGTGTCGATCTTTGGAGGGGATGAGAAGGAGTTCGCATTCTTAGCGGAGAAACTGGACGATGTTGCCGACGCCTTCGAGCTCAACCTCAGCTGTCCCCATGCAAAGGGCTACGGTATGGAAATAGGGCAGAGCCCTGAAATGGTGTACAAGGTGGTAAGGGCCATCAAAGACGTTACGGACAAGCCGATAATAGCAAAGCTAACACCTAACATAGATGATATAACAAAGCTGGGTCTGGCCGCCGAGAAAGGGGGAGCGGATGCAGTGGCTGCAATAAACACCCTCAAGGCGATAGCAATTGATATCTATGCAAAAAAGCCAATATTGAGCAATAAAGTTGGGGGATATTCGGGGCCCGGCATAAAACCAGTTGCACTGAGGGCGGTTTATGACTTGGCAAAGGCCCTCGATATTGACGTCATTGGCGTAGGAGGTATAACAACATGGCAGGATGCCGTTGAGTTCCTTATGGCGGGTGCTAGGGCACTCCAAGTGGGAACCGCAGTGTCCCTCAGGGGTTTTGGCGTTTTCAATGAGATAAACGAGGGTATTAGGGAATATTTAAAAGAGGAAGGATTTAGAAGTGTGAAGGAGATAATTGGGCTGGCAGTGAGGTGAAAGAATGAAGCGCGCCGTGGTTCTATTTTCCGGCGGACTTGATTCGACGGCATGTCTCTACTGGGCAAAGAAAAATTATGATGAAGTCATTATGCTCACCATCAACTATGGGAGCAATGAGGAGAGGGTAACTAATCGTGTTGCTGGGTTCTTCTCGAAGGAACTCGACACTCCGCTGAAAATTATCAAACTCGACTTCCTTGAAGAGTTTTCAAAGCTGAGGGGGACGACGCTTGTGGGGGGAGAGACGCCAAAGGTAAGTGCGGAAGAGCTTGAGCGCATGGCGAGGGAAACCGCAAAGAGCGTATGGGTTCCCGCCCGCAATGTGATTTTAATATCCATTGCTGCATCTCTCCTCGATGCCCTCGGCGGTGGGGATATAATAGTCGGCTTCAACCGTGAGGAGGGAGCAACCTTCCCTGACAACACTCCCGAATTCGTGGAGAAGATGAACGGGATGCTGGAGTATGGGGCAATGGAGGAGGTTAAGGTCGTTGCACCCCTAATCGACCTCGACAAGAAGGGCATTGCAAAGCTTTTGAAGGAGCTGGACGCAAAGTATGAGTACTCCAGCTCATGCTACATGCCGAAGGGGTTTACCGAGGACGGAAAGCCCATTCACTGCGGTGAATGCGAAAGCTGTGTGAGGCGCCATAGGGGGCTCATCGAGGGGACCGGCGAAGACAGGACGGTTTACGCCATTGAGCCAAAAATTTAACCAACTCTTCAGAACCGCAAATTTTAATTATTGCTTGCTCCAAATCACCTCAGGTGGTTCTATGGATGTGCTGAGAAAGTTGCACCGTTTTCGCCCACGATACGGCCCCGAATGGGGAAGTGGAGGAATATTCGGCCTGAGATACCACAATGAGGTTCTTTACTTTACGCTGGCATTTGAGGCACGGGCGCACTTCATCAGGGAGAACTCTAAGAGGATCTATGAATTCGGGCTCGTAGGTGAAAAACCAGCATCCGGAGGGGACACTTACAATGCAGTGGAAACCGTGGACGAGCTCATATATTTCGGAGGATGGGTTCATGCGCCCGCCGTATATGAAGGAAAGGACGGAAAATCAACAATAAGCTTTGTGAACAAGTACTCCCATGTACATGCCTATGATACGGAAAATGATGAGATAAAGCTCCTCTGGAAGGAGTCCATTCACCACCCAACCGACTGGGCAGGAGAAATAAGCGATATAATCTATGACCCCTACAACGACAGGCTTCTCCTGGCAAGAGAGGATGGGCATGCAAACCTGGGAATATACGCTCTCGACAGAAGGAAAGGAAAAGCTGAGCTCTTAAATCCCTCACCGAGTTTAAAGGGAACGATAGTTCATGATAATGTTTTCTTTGGAGTTGGTAAAAACTTCGATTTTGGAATAAGCGAGATTCACACCCTCGATTTGATAACCGGCAAGTGGGAGAGGTTTCCACTTAAAACCAGCAGCTCGGTTGATGGGGGCGGTTTTGTAAGACCCACAATGGGGGATATTGAAAGTGCATACAATCGGGCATTTGCCTTTGTTAGAGGCGGCATATTTGCAGGGAATCCATTGAACGGCGAGGAAATGACATTTTTCAGGCTCTTCGATTTTTACACGTTCTACGCCCCAATGAGGGTCAATGCTCTCCCATTGGGGGGAGGGTTATTGATGGCATATAATGCCCATCATGATACGATATATCAGCCCCGCTCTCCAGAGGAGCAGGCATTTGCACCAATTACGAACACGATAGCGGGTCCAAGCCTTCTAATTTACGTAACACCTCCAATGGTTAAAATAGTCGGTGCATTCGGGGCCAGAATAACGAGCCTTGAGAAGATGGGAGGACATATACTCGTGGGGGCAAACACGACTCCCAACACGGGTGCCCTCGAAGCCACTCCTTTCGACACTGGAAATAGAGATATCATCGTGCTTGATGAGGCGATAATCCAAAAAGAACCCCCCGCAGTAAGCTTTTCCTTCCCGCTTGCTTTCCCATCAATGGCTTCTCAAATGTACAAAACCGGAACATTTGGGGGCATTCCCCTTGAGGGATACAGGGATGCAAGGGCAATAATATATGCGAGTGCTGACAATGAGCTCACCGTGTATGAGTATGATCTCTCCCTTCCCGCTCAGGATGCCCATGAAGAGAGGTTTGACATTAAGGAGGGCAAGAACATAATTGACCTGAGCTCATTCAGCGGCATGGTTTCCTTCAGAATGAAGGGGGAGGACTTCAAAGGAAAGATGCGGATTGAGCTTAAATGATCTGGTGGAAAATATGAGAGTTTTAATCCTGGATCTGGATGGGACGCTCTGGGATCATGAGGATGCATCCCGTTTGGTTCCACCCTTCACGGTTAATGGAAACTGCGTGATTGACGATTATGGAGAGGAGCTTCACCTATTTCCCGGTGTTAGGGAATTCCTCGAGTGGGCAAGTGAGCGCTTTGTCATCTCCATCGCAAGCTGGAACGTGGAGGACCTTGTAAGACCTATCCTGGAGGCTCTCGAAATATGGGGCTATTTCAGGCATCCAAAGATTGAGGGACATCCAAACAAGGCGGACATGATAAGAAGAACTCTGGAGCAGCTTGAAATAGAAGGCTATGAGATATCGGAAGTCATTTATGTTGATGACAGGGAAATTCATTTAAGGGATATCAGAAGGAGCGTGCCAAATGTGAAATTCATTCAAATGTGGGTCGATGTTAAAAGCTTTGAAGAGCTAAAAAGGAAGCTGGAGGGATTGTAGTGAAATTGCTCGTTGTCAGAGATAGGAGAATCGACTATGATGGGTCGGCAATCAGAAGTCACTGGGCTTACAGGAACTTTGGGATTCTGGGAAACTCAATAGTTGTTTTCAGAGGGAAATGCGACGTTAAAGTCGAAGAGATGATTGATATAGAGGATTTAAGGGCAAATAAAGAAATCAAAAGTGATGACATGGTGCACTACATAATAGAAATCTTTGACTTTCCCAATACATTACTCGCATCCACACTTCAGAAGCTCTTCATAGCAAAGCTATGCGAGGTTCTACATACCTGGGGAGTAGAAACCTTGAGAAAAGGAGATGATATATACGTGGACGACAAAAAGCTCAGCATTTCAATAGCCACGGTTTCTCCTGTGAGCATGAAGATACATATAGGAGTGAATGTGAAAGCGGAGGGGGTTCCAAAGGGTGTTGAGGCCATAGGCTTAAAGGAACTTGGGATTGATGATGTGGAGGATTTTATGGAGAAAACAGGTAGGGCATTCCAGGAGGAATTTTTGAAGGTTAAAAAGGATAGCATGAAGGTTAGGTGGGCGGAGTAGGTATGGGCAGGTAGAGTAGGGGCGTGTTTAGTTTCATCTCCGGTAAGTTAATCAATACCGACTCTGAGGAGAGTTTTCACTGCATAACATATCACACTAAGCAGAATAAAGGTTATTATAAACACGCCCGCAGAGTAGAAAGAATTAAAAACCCTCCCTTTACTATTACTCTTGACCATGCGGGGGTTGCCGAGCCTGGCCAAAGGCGCGGGATTTAGGGTCCCGTCCCGTAGGGGTTCGCGGGTTCGAATCCCGTCCCCCGCACCATTCTACCGTTTATATTAAAATAACGCCTTAAAGGTTCCTTTAAGGGGAGAGAAGCACTGATAGGGCTATTATCGAAGTTTGTACCACAAACTTTTTTTATAAATCACAAACCCGTTATCGTGAGGGATGCGCTCGATATGAAGAGCTCGCCAGCAGGGTATTCACAGTCAAACTGTATGAAGATGAGCTCATTCTCGAGATTGTTAAGTCCATAAATTTTGATGAATACGGGATCAGAATAAAAATTAGAGCTCAAGAGCTGCAAAGGGGTTTGATGGGATAAAACAAGAGTTTAGAGTCTCTTTAAACCCGGAAACCAGTACCTCTTACCTTTTCTTTCCTTTTCTTCATCCCACTCATGGAGGATTTTAACGGCTTCGTTTGCAACAATTGCCGCTTCTCTCTCCCCCTTGGTGCCGAACTCATTTGTTATTCTGTTGGCAAAGACCGCACACACGCATCCTGCTCTCAACCCATATATGCTGGCTAGGGTGTAGATTGTGGCAGCTTCCATCTCGAAGTTTGTAACATTGGCTTGCCTCAAGTCATCAATTAAATCCCTGGCCATGCTCGGGAAGTACCCCTTCAATCCAGGTCTCGCCTGACCAACATAGAAACTATCCGTTGAAGCCGTTATTCCAACGTGGTAGCGCATCCCCAAGCTCTCAGCGGCTTCAATCAATGCCAAGGTCACTTCATAATCGGCGCTTGCCGGGTACTCCACTCTAACATACTGTTTTGAGGTTCCTTCAAGCCTAACAGCAGCCTTTGCGATAATCAAATCTCCTATCTCCATCCCGGGTTGAATTGCTCCCGTGGAGCCTACCCTTATAAATGTGTCCGCCCCAATGGCTGCGAGCTCCTCTATTGCAATTGCCGTTGAAGGTGCTCCAATTCCCGTTGAAACCACGCTAATGGGCACCCCTTTGTATCTCCCCGTGTGGGTTCTGTATTCTCTGTGATACGCTATCTCTTTAGCCTCGTCCCAGAGAGCACTTATTTTTGGAACTCTATCCGGGTCTCCGGGTAAAAGCACATATCTAGATACATCTCCGGGCTTGCATGCTATATGATACTGGTAGCCTTCCTCAGTTTGGGGTCTATCCGCAGGCATGAACTTCATCTCACTCACCTCTGATTAAAGCTCATATCTAGGGAATATAAAAATATCCCAAAGATTTTTATTTCCTTGGCCAGACCCCCTATGGTGGTTCAATGCTGATAAGGGTTTCCTATGGTACAGCGATAGCAATGGGATTATTGAAGGCTAAAATGCTTGCCAGACCCACTACCGCTTATTTAATGCTTCATCATGAGGGGAGATGCCGGAACAACTGTGCCTTCTGCCCTCAGGCAAGAGAGAGCAGGGCAGATTTAAAGAAGCTTTCTAGGATCACATGGCCCCTCTTCGAACTCGAGGAGGTTTTGAGGCACCTAAAGGAGGGCAGATTTGCGAGGATATGCCTTCAAACTGTTGATTACCCGAATCTGAAGGAAGATACACTCAGGGTTTTAGATGTCCTTAGAACATCAAATCTGCCGATTTCTTTATCCATCACTCCTGTGGAGGTGGAATACCTGGAGAAGTTTAAGGAACTGGGGGTAGACTACATAGGTGTGGGCGTGGACGTGGCGAGCGAGAGGTTATACCCTGAGATAAAGGATTCCCTCTACACGTGGGATGAAATGTGGAAGTTTGCGAGAGATGTTATTGAGATTTTTGGGGAGGGGAGGGCTTTCATTCACCTAATAGCAGGACTTGGAGAGAGCGATTTTGAGTTTTTAACAAGTGTCCAGAGGGCTTATGATATGGGTGCGGATGTCTCTCTATTTGCATTCACCCCCATTAAAGGAACGCGTCTGGAACATGGAAAACCACCAAGCCTGCAGAGATATAGAATGCTCCAGATAGGACAGTATTTGATTGAGAACAAGCTTCAGAGGGTGGAAAATTTCGAATTTGAAAAGAATGGACGTTTAGTAGGATTTGGAATTCCCAGGGAGGAACTGGAAGAACTTTTAAAGGAGAATGCCTTCATGACCCACGGATGCCCTGGATGCAACAGGCCCTACTACAACGAGAAGCCGGGTGAAGAACCTTACAATTTCCCCTTTAAGCCAAAGAAAGGGTATGCTAAAGAAACTTTAAGAAGATTCGGTTAGACGCTCCAGAATATCTCTAAGGCTTTTGGTTTTTATCCTGCTGTTCCACTCCTCCGCCGAATCCACGTTTCCTCTGGCAAGCTCCACAAGCGCTTTTGCAAAGGCATAGAGCTCTTCGTCATCTTCGAGGAGAGCGAGTGTTGTGTCCATGTCCTCACCGAGCAAATTAAGGGAGCCCTGCTGATTGAGGACGTAGATTATGTCCTTGAGCCTGCTTATACCCACCTCATAGAGCTCATTAGTGGGGGCATTTTTTATTGCTCTGAGTGCACACTTCACGCATCCCTTGTAGTTGTTCTCCTCAAAGAAGATCTCACCCACCATGAAGCATGCTTCAAAGTATATATCCGGGAATTCATCCTTTGAGAGCTCCATTATTCTATCGAACTTTCGCTTTGCCTCCTCTATCTCTCTGTGGCTGAGATGTTCGTAAGCCTCTCTGAAAAGTTGTGATAGATAGCTCCTCTTATCCGTACGGTTCATTTTTTGCCCCTCCTATCTCTAATCCTCCTTTGAGGTATATTAGCTTTACTCTCGAAGGCTTTCATGCATAGCCTTTCTGAACTCCTCCCAAATCGTCCCCCAATTCCTTTTAATGCGCCATTTTCTTTCAAAAGAATTTAGCAACACCCTTAAGTCTCTCTCCAGATAGTATTCCGCTTGGGGAAAAGATGTCGTCACATATTGGGGCCAATCGATTATCAAAATGTCACCGCTGTTCCGCAGGACAATGTTGTAGAGGCTTAAATCCGAATGGATAATCCCAAATTTTACAATCTTCTTATACTCTTCGAGGACACTATCCAAAATCCTTTCCGCTTCCCCTCTGCTCAGGTCGCTATCCCTAAGCTCCACAAGCTCCACTCCATCTATGAGTTCCATTGCCACAACATGCCTGTTCCATGCTATTGGCTTCGGAACTTTGGCTATAGAAGAGAGCAGCCTGAGAGCCTCGTATTCCCTCTCCGCGACCAGCCGCGAGACATAAAGCCAGGAAATGTGCCTTTTGTCGATGAATTCTCTTCTATAAAGCTTGATCCTCGTAAAGCTTGTCCTCAACCCGATCCTGTTGAACTTCACGGCTATCCTCTCATCCTGGGGTGTTAGAGCCACGTAAACATCGGCTTCTTTGCCCACCCCTATCTGGGTTGAGCTCAAACCTCTGATAATGCCTTTCCTTGCAAGGGCCCTTATCGCGAGGGCATCATAACCGTGAATGGTAAGCTGATATCCGATGTAACCTATATCGCTTCTTCTAATGACCAAGCTCCAGTTATCGAGTTTTCCAAGTCTGTGAGAAACACTATCCAGCTCCATTCTCGCAAATCTCGCAATAACCTCTAGGGGAACCCACTCATAGTATCTCATGTTGAGCTCCACTGCCCTGAGGATTTTGAAGTCTACATCCTTGAGATTTGGATAGACCTCCAGAGCCAGCATCTTACTTACCATTTTCGCTCCCGGCATTAGATTGTTCTCCATCTTTTAAATCATGTGGTGGTTAGATATATTTTTAAACGCTCAGCTCATAATTTGTGCCATGAAAATATGCACACAGGATGGCCATTTCTCCCCTGATACCAATTATAAAGGGCGAACTCGGAATAAACAATGCCCAGGCAGGGCTTTGATGACATCTTTATTGCTTCCCTATGCATTGATATTCTATCCTTCCTTTTGGCGCCACAGCAGGGCCCTATGTACTTGGCATGCTTATAGACAAAATATGGGAAAGCCTTCTACGCTATTCCCGTCATCTGTTGGAATAATAGTCCTAGAAAAGGGTAAAAATGGGGAAATCACCCGTACATGACCTCATGCATGGCTATCTGCTGTGCCAGCTTTTGCTCTCCACCCAGAACCTT
>Ga0164318_10006029_pt1 | contig 11749 bp, 10 predicted proteins | sample GuaBasSedimGuay9_FD_113734 | JGI IMG/M metagenome (GOLD analysis project Ga0164318, IMG submission 113734) | Subseafloor sediment microbial communities from Guaymas Basin, Gulf of California, Mexico - Guay9, Core 4571-4, 0-3 cm | ecosystem: Environmental > Aquatic > Marine > Hydrothermal vents... | reverse complement strand
GCAGTTGAGTCACATGTCCACTGGGTTTATTGTGCTTACATCCTGATGAATCTATGTCCGATCAGGGGTGTTGATAAAAACGGTTCAATAGCACAAAAGCAAGAAGTGATAAGCCACATCGTCAGGCTTCGGGAAAAATCCCGTGTCAGACAACTATTAACAAGGTTTAACGGAGTCGATGTTTATAAGAGCGAGCTGCAATAGGCTCTTGCAGTTGCATGATACCGTAACTTCAATATTGCTGGGCACTGACGGGAAATAATCCTTTTCTCACGCAAATCTTAAGTTACACTATTGAGGATGACGTAGTTGATGGCTTCTTTGCGAAGAAGACTATTTTTTGTTAGGCACATAACAGCCAATATTTTAAGCCTGCAAAGTACGATTACCAGAAATCTTGGAATTAAGATGTCCGTCAATGGAATAAAGAAGCTTAAGATGGATGATGCTTATAAATTATTCGATTCATCGAATCTGGTGTTCATGGCCCAAAATAATATCTCTGCAATTAAGCATTTGGGAAAAATAATCAGGGGTATAGAAAAAGAAGTAAAATCCCAGGTTCAACTTCGCAAAGAGTTTGTGATGCTGACCGCTATACCGGGAATTGGGACAATTCTGGGTCTCACAATTATGCTTGAGGTCGGAGATATCTGTCGGTTTTCCAAAGTCGGAAATTACTCTTCCTAATGCCGCTGTGTCAGCAGTAAAAGACTTTCAAATGGTAAGAAGAAAGGAGAAAACAACAAAAAGAACGGCAATAAGTATTTAGCCTGGGCCTTTGTTGAAGCTGCTCACTTTGCCAAAAGGTACATACCCGGAGCCCAGAGATTTTATCAACAGAAAGTGGCTAAAGCCAATGGCGCTGTTGCAACCAAGGCTTTTGCCAACAAGTTGACTCGGGCTTCGTATTTTATTATACGGGACCAAGTGCCATTTGATGAAGATATACTTTTCAAATAATTGGGTTGGGTGTGACAGTGAACCGGTATTGGGGTTGGTATTAAGCCACAAGGTTTGATTGGTATCTGTCGCACCCACATAACAAAAAATAATTGCTTTGTTATCGGAAACAAAAAGAAATAGTTAAAAGAACGATACAAATAAAGAGGTTATGATGCGTTAGTATTATTTGTTTTACATTTTGGGCGTGGCAGCGAACCGGGAATGGGGTTGGTATAAAACCATGAGACGTGATTGGTAACTGCAATGCCCATCAACAGCCGGCAATCGTTTTAACATCCTGATTCGCCTATGCTGTGAGTCCACAAGGGGTTGGCTAATAACCATAAGATTTGTGATAAAAACAATTGAACACGGTATGGCACTGAAGATTTTCTGGGGTCCGAATGGACCAGGGGCCGTATTTTAAGCAGTGTACATACAGCACATACATTTTGTCTAAAATACAATTGCCTTGATCCCGATGGGCCTCCGGCTCTGCTTCTCTCCGAGGCGTAGGATCGTGCCTTTACGAGCCGGAGGCCAGCCCGTAGGGCTTACAGGCCGGCTTCCAGCTCCGCTTCCAGCCCGTAGGGCTTACAGGCCGGAGGGTAGAGTCTACAGCTCGGAGAGAGGGTAGAGCCTACGCCTCGGAAAGTGACTGGTGCGGATCAGCATTTGCTGACCGGAGAACCGATAAAAACGAAATAACGGGTGCGAACTAGGACGAAAACAAGGTGGCGCTGTTGTGATTAAAGATCAAGAAAAAATGACCAGTTTTTTTAAGGGAGAGGTGTTTTTTTACTTGACTGACCCTTTAATGGGTGACCTCATTTAATATTCAATTTATAGGGTTTCCATAAATATTCAATTTTCAATAATCAATTTTCACTTTATAGAGCGACACAATAAATTTTCAATATTCAGTATTCAATATTCAATATCCGAAAGGTCTGAGAGATGAGTTCAACAACCAAATTGCTTTTTGTGGATGATGAAGGGTCAATCCGGTCCCTTTTTCGCAGGGGCATGGGGCAGGATGAAAACATTCTGCTCGAAACCGCCTCTGACGGCAAGGAAGCATTAAAAAAGCTCAAAACGTTCCCCGCAGATATTGTGATAACCGATGTCAAGATGCCAAATATGGATGGTCTGACACTGTTAGAGGAAATCAGAATACGCTATCCTGACATTTACGTAGTGATTCTCACGGGTTACGGTTCCATAGAGGATGCGGTGAAGGCCATGAAAGCAGAAGCCTATGACTATATCCTCAAGCCTTTTAACTTTGATGTGGTCAGGATAGTGATAGAAAAAATCACCGGCCAAAAAAGAATTTTTGAGAAAAGCATTTTTCTCGGAAAGGAGAGAAGAAAAGGGTATCGCTTTGAGAATATCATCGGACAGGATCCGAAAATGTTCGAGATCTTCCAGAAGATCATGGATGTAGCTGACACAAACGCAACAGTCTTAATCACTGGAGAAAGCGGAACAGGCAAAGAACTGATTGCTGATGCAATCCACTTTAGAAGTCCAAGAAGATCTGAGCCCTTAGTCAGGGTTAACTGTGCGGCCCTCACCGAGACAATGATCAACAGTGAACTGTTTGGTCATGAGAAGGGCGCCTTTACCGGCGCTATATCACAAAAAAAAGGGTATTTTGAGCTTGCCGATGGAGGATCGATCTTTTTGGACGAAATCGGTGATGTTCCCATTACGACACAGATCTCCTTTTTGCGCGTCCTTGAATCGGGGACTTTTCAACGGGTAGGCGGCGCCAACACACTGAAAACCGATACCCGCGTGATTTGCGCTACCAATAAAGATCTTTCTCATGCGGTTAAAGAGAAGCTTTTCCGGGAAGACCTGTTTTACCGGATCAATGTGGTTCCTATTCATATGCCGCCACTTCGAGAAAGAAAATCTGATGTCCCGCTCCTGGCCAATCACTTTCTGAGAAAATATTGCGCTGAAACAAAGAAGAATATCCCTCGTATTTCCAGGGCGGCCATGAACATATTGATCCGATATGATTGGCCGGGCAATGTCAGAGAGCTGGCAAATATTGTTGAAAATGCCGTAATTTTCTGTAAGGGAAAAGAAATAACCCCGGCCAACCTGCCTGAAGAATTGAGGAAAACCACTCAAAAAAAGGGCTTTACTCTCGAACTTTCTTCCAGATCTCTCTATCTTGCGGAAGCAAGTATGATACATAAGGTCCTGGATGAAACAAACTGGAATCTTAAGCAGGTAGCTAAGCAACTGGATATCGCCCGTGGTACTCTCTACAGCAAGATGAAAAAATACGGGATAGAAAAATCCCATTGAAAAACCCCTCTCCCACCGGAAAATGAAAAGATATGTTCTTGATATCCCGTAATCGGAGGGCAATATACTGATAATTACCCATATTTCGCTGGTTGTGGCATATCTCTTGCAATAGCTGTATTAGACATGGAACATAGTCTTCAAAGCGATTACCAGAGGTGAACGGCATGAAGTGTAAAATCTGTGATAAGAGAATAGAACAAGGCAAAGGTTATTATTCTACGCCCGATGGTCACATCTGTACCCAATGTTACTGGTATTCCAGTAGTGGGGTCCGGATGGCTGGTACAAGAGCATAATCTCAGAAAAACCCAGGTGTTTCGGAATATGGTCTGGTATGAGGTCTGGAGAAGGTCGTGGTCCGAAGCTTTCCATGATTGAGACTGCAATATGCAATATTAAGGCAGGGGAATAAGTTGCTCAGGCCGCCCTGATGATGACTTCTCAAGCTGTGAAAGAGGATTTAATATGCCCAGTTATATCGACAATGACCCGGTAAGGAAAGAGAATACGCTTGAGCTAATGGACCGTTCTCTTCCAAAGGCTGAAGAAGCTTTGATCCGGAAGGTACTGGAAGAGACAGGTTGGAACCTGAAGCAATCCGCTATATTGCTTAATATCGCCAGAGGCACCCTGTACAGCAAAATGAGGAAATACAATATCAAGCGGCCCACTACGCCCGCCCTCTTCTGAAAGAATCGCAAGATAAATTCGTAGCAGTTCACGGCTTGAAACTCGAAATTAGAAATTAGAAATTGGGAAGAACAGTACAAAAGCATGAAGGCCAAATCATCTTTACCCCGTGAAATTCAGGAGGACCATTTTACCGGGGCATTCATTCAGCAGAATCAATGCCCCGGTCAGACACTCATCACTTGCCAAACATTCCCGCATCCTGCATGTTCCATGCTTCGCTCAGCCAATCATCCCCACATCCTGCGGGATCTACACTTCGCTCCGACAATCATCAATCATCCATCAACAATCATCAATCCCTTGCCCCATGTCGGTTATTGAACACCCCTGCAATTCATCTCTTATCATTATAATATCACCAAGTTATCCAAATCAATCCGCAAAAAACAACCCGCGGTGGTGCCGGATCTTGAACATAAACAACCGAAATTTAATAGGGGAATTGGCCGTTTCCATGGCAAGCGCCGGAGTTGGCATGTATCACCTATATAATACATCTAAAATGCCCTGTTCTCGAATTTGGCACGTCTATTGCCTTACCAAAAAGGCAAAGAACAGGGAAATGAAAAAGCAGGAAACACAAATCGCAACATTTCAGTAAAGACAAGGAGGTGAAAGCAGGAAAAAAGACAATCTTCCCATAAAATATGCAGACGGAAAGCAACAAATTTTAATCCATTTAACACAAAATTTAAACATAAAAAGGAGAATCAAAATGAGAAAAAGACTATCAACAATTATGGCAATCGCAGCAGTTCTGGGCATGCTTTTTATCGTAGGGCCGGCAATGGCAGGGGACAACGCTGGCCAAACTGTGGGTTATGAGGTTTCACCAATCAATGAGCTGGCCGTAAGTGGGGACCCAGGCAACTTGAATGTTAGCACGGCCACCGCGGGTTCTGAGCCCGATGCTGATTCAGATAACACAACCACGTATGCCATAACCACAAACTGTGGTACGGATGCAAAGAAGATTACCGCTGTGTTGGATACTGCCATGCCAGCTAATACTACGCTCAAGATCACTCTTGCCGCCCCGGAAGGTGCCACAAGTGAGGGCGCTATTACCCTTACCGCGAGTGCGCAAGACGTGGTAACGGCCATAGATGCAGTAGCTTCAAGCGGCCATGAGATAAGCTACGAACTGGATGCCACAGTGGCCGCCGGCGTAGTTGCTTCAGCAAACAAGACAGTAACCCTTACCATTGTAGACGCCTCTTAATACGGGTTAAGATTTAGAAAAAAGGCGGGTCTTTACAGGCCCGCCTTTTTTGTGTCCGCTTTTTAGACATTTCTGGTTTGCTCCTGTGTGCTCATGAGTGGGTAGGTGACTAAAAAAACGCTTGATTTAGTGCCGTGATCCGTTAGAATCAGATATCTATCCTTACCCAAAAAGAGGAGAACGGAAACAGATGAAGACGCTGAAATTCCTTTTGCTGACAGCAGCACTTGCCCTTGTATTAAGGGGGGCGGCCCTGGGGGCGGACGTCAGCACCCATGTTATGACTTTCGACTTTCAGGACATCAATGAGATTGAAGTAACAGGGACTCCTAATTTGACCATTGCCTCGGCAATTGCAGGTGAACAGCCTCAGGAGATCACAGACAATTCATCCACCTGCGCCATAACCACAAACGGCATCAATAAGAAGATTACGGCTAAAATTGACACGGCCATGCCGGCATACGTTACGCTCAAGGTAAATGTTGCCGCCCCGTCCGGCAGCGGCACAAGCCAGGGTTACGTGACTCTTACCACTTTAGCGTCCAACGTTGTAACAGGCATAAGCCATGTGGCTGACAGCAGCCCAACAATAACTTACAAGCTGAGCGCTACTGTACAGGCGGGTGTGGTTTCCACCGACACAAGGACCGTTACCTTTACCGTTTCAGATTGAGAGATCCCCGGCCTGCCGGAGAAAGAGCGATAAAATGAGATTTTCAATCACAATTTTCATCATATTTCTTTTGGCTCCTCTTTTTTTTGCGTCCCAAATGGCCCATGCCGCTATATCTATTACAGTGACCGGGTCATGGGTTGAAACAATTGATAAAAACGACTTATTGTTTGGCGCGGGGAGCGATCTGCAAAGCGCTTACACCAGCGTTTCCGGGCAGGTATCGATCGATATCTCAGGCACAAGCGGGGCCTCGGATGCCTGGCGCATTGATATACGGAAGGTGGATGATAACTGGAACAACAACCTTCATCCATATGTCATGAGAACCTCTGACGGCACAGGTGGAAGCGTCAGCGGTGGTACTTCTTATCAAGAGGTAACAGATATCAACACTTCGTTTTTTTCCGGTTCCGGGGATGTGACAGGCATAAATGTACAGTTGAGGTTGACCGGGGCTTCTATTCAAATAAACCCTTCTTCCTATAGCACTGTGATCTACTACACAGTCGTTGACATCCAATAAAGGGAAAAAACGTTCAGAGGTTCAGGGTTCAAAGGTTCAGGAGTTAATGAAAATCAGAATCCAGCCTCAGCGGGGATTTGTGAGTTCTGAATGGAAAAGGGATGAGAATAGAACGGTTCGAGGATATTGAGGCATGCCAGTTGGCCCGAGAGCTAACTCGCAAGGTCTACGGTTTGACAAAGAAGGCCAAGTTTGCTCGCGACTTCGGCTTGATGAGGCAAATTCAAGATGCAGCAGGTTCATCCATGCACAATATAGCTGAAGGTTTCGATTCGGAGACAAACCCTGAGTTTGTTCGTTTCCTTAGGTATGCAAAACGCTCTTGCACAGAAGTCCAGAGGGAGCTTTACGTAGCATTAGATCAACAATACATCACGAAAACCGAGTTTCAGAACGTGTATGATCATGCCGAACGCACCCGTGCTGCCATTCGTGGTTTCATCAAGTACTTGCTGGCCTACAAGCAAGGTCAACGAAAAAAGACAAGCCTGAACCTTTGAACCTTTGAACCTATAGGGAGGACTTTTATGAGATCCAAAACAGGAATAATTCTCATGGGCTTGTTTTTTTGTTTGATCATGCCTTGTGTATCTGTTGCCGGGGTGTCTGTTACAAGCGGCCTGACATATGAAAAGGAAGCTCAAGTGGGGGAAACCTACCGGGGGGTCATCCAGCTCAAGAACACGGGAGAAGAGCCTCAAGAGGTAAAAATCTACCAGACCGATTATCTTTTTTTCTGTGACGGCAGAAATATCTACGGTGAACCCGGGAAGGATCCCCGGTCCAACGCCGACTGGATAACCTTTAGCCCGCATCGCCTTACAATTCCACCCAAAGGCACATCACAAGTCAACTTTACCCTTGAAGTTCCCGGTGATAAGGCCCTAACCGGAACCTACTGGAGCATGATTATGATTGAGGGTATTTTTTCAAGTTCGCCCGAGGCGGTCAGGCAGGAGAAAGATAAAATCACATTTGGCATAAGCCAGGTCATCCGTTACGGCGTTCAGATGATAACACAGATTGGAGATACCGGCGCTCGCAAACTTAAATTCTTAAAAACAAGGCTTTTGAAAAAAGATAAAGGAAGGATTTTACAGCTTGACATAGAAAACATCGGGGAAAGATTGCTCAGGCCGGCTTTATGGGCCGAGCTTTATGATGAAAAAGGCAAGTCTATCGGCAAGTTTGAAGGTGGGAAATTGGGTGTCTATCCCACTACTTCCGTCAGATTCAGGATTGACCTGAGCCGGGTGCCAAAAGGCAAATACAAGGCTCTGGTTGTAGCGGATTGCGGCGGGGACACCCTGTTCGGGGCTACCTATACGTTCAAGTTCAAAGATTCGGTGTCCGGGGCAAATGCACCCGCTGACCCTGCTCCTGCAAAAGGAGCGGGCGATTAAAACACCACAGGGCTGAACAAGCCCGGGTTTTAGATCAGGAACTCACAGGTGTAGTATTGAGGAAAGGCGCCTTAATCGCAGCAGTTATGTGCTGTTTATTGCTCAGCGCCGTGGTGCTTCATGCGGCTCAGGGGGGCGTACAGGTCAGATTGAGCGGGCAGGAGCTGTTTGAGGCTGCCCCTCAGAACGTAGTAACCACTACCTTTGCCGTCACCAACACCTCGCGTGAGGAGCTGGAATTTATGCCCCGGGTGGCCCTTCCTGATGGGTGGAAGCTCGTGACGCCCTCTTTCCCTTTTCGCATTGGCCCGGGCAGCACTGAAATACGTCTTGTCAGCTTTTTTGTCCCCCAGACCGCCCTTGCCCGGAAATATAAGATCATCTACCGGGTCAATTCGGTCAAATATCCCTCCATCAGCGATTTTGCCACCATTTATGTGGCCGTACTTTCTGTCACCAAGCTGCAGGCCCAATTGCTGAAAGCCCCGGAAAGTGTCATTGCCGGAGAGGATTATAATGCTGTTTTTTCAGTGGTTAATGCCAGCAACAAAGAAAACAGGGTCGTGATTCAGGTCAAAAGCAGTCAAGGTCTCCCATATACGGTTGTCCCTGACAAGCTGACACTCGTCCCGGGGGAATCAAAGACAGTCAAAGTGACCGTAAAGACCAATGAAAAGCTCAGAAAGGGTTTCAAACACCATCTCAAGTTGACGGTCCAATCTGTTGAAGATGAAAAGATGAAGGGCCAGACGTCTTGCGCGGTGGACATCATCCCAAGGGTCACCGGAGAGGTGGATCGGTTTCACAGGATACTGGCTAAGATAGTCCTCAGGTTGGTGGGCCAGAAGGGTGAGGAGGACAATGTCCGGTTCCAAGGCGAATTTTCAGGGCGTGGAAAACTGAGTGAAGATAGGGAAGACGAAATCGCGTTTATGTTCCGGGGGCCTGATACCCTGGAAGATAGTTCAATGTTTGGGGAGCGCGACAGGTACTTTTCCGCGTACCGGGGCGAGAATGCCGGGGCTCTTCTCGGCGATGGTTATTACAGTCTTTCAAAGCTCACCGAGCAGAGTCTTGACGGCAGGGGTGGCGAGGCCGGATTAGCCTTGGGTGATTTCGGACTCAGGGGCTATTATATGAAGACAAGGTGGCTTGATCCGGAAGAAAAAGAGACAGCATTTCAACTGGAGTATATGTTTAGCGACAGGTACAGGATTGGTCTGAATCTGTTTAATAAAAAAAGTGATATTGAAGACGCGCAGATTACAAGTCTGCAAGGGAAACTGGAGCCTTTTGAAAACACGAACATTGAATTTGAAGCGGCATACGGGAAAGATGACAACAGGCATGACAACGCATATTGGCTCAATCTTTACGGCTCACCTGAGTGGGGCGGATCTTATGGTTTGGAATACATCTACGCAGAACCCGATTTTACTGGGTATTACCGTGACAAGGAATATATCTCGAGCAATTTTTTTTTCCCCATCAAAAAGCATTTTACCCTGAATGCCACCCTCCGGCAAGAAAAAAACAATCTGGATTTAGACCCCTCGATTGAATCGGCCGCCTTAAGCAGGTATGGTCAATTAGGTCTGAACTACAGATTTAAGACAGGAACAACCCTTTCCATTGAGTCGCGCTTTCGTACCCGTGAAGACCGTTTGGCTGAGCCTGACTTTGACGACAGGGTACTGACCTACAGGGTCCGGTTAGGACAAAGCTTCAAAAAGCTGTCTTTTAATGTTTCTGCCGAACGGGGAAAGACAAAAGACAGACTCAAGGGGCAGACCTCTGATGTAGGCATTTATGATGGTTCTTGTTATTTTATGCCGACTTCCAATCAGAGCTACGGCAGTTATGTGCGCTACAGTACTCACAGGGACCCGGAGAGCGAAGACAGGGATACCATAAATACCGGCCTGACTGGCTCTTTCAAGATAGGTAAAAGGGCAAGCGTCAAACTCAAACTTGAAAAATATGATTACATAGGAAACGACTCCGGAGACCGGCATAACCTTGATTTGGCTTTGAATTATCTATTCTCCAATAAGACCAGGATTTCTGCTCGCGGTCGTTATACCCTGTATAGCAGGAAATCTGATCAGGAAGATGAAACCGCTTTTATTGTTGAGTTTAATGTTCCCTTCGGCCTGCCCGTGGGGAGGAAAAGAAATATCGGTATGCTTGAGGGATATGTCCAAGATCAGGAGACCGGTCAACCGATTCCAAACGCCATCCTCCGCCTGAGTGGCGCCACCGCGGTAGCGGATAGCCACGGCGAATTTACCTTCCATGCCCTGAAACCGGGAACCTTTTACCTGAACATCGACAGCGCAAGTATCGGTCTTGAGCGGATTCCCGTGCAAAAAACCCCTCTTAAAGTAGATATTGAGGGCGGGAAAGAGACCTCAATTGAAATAGGGATAACAAAAAGCGCCAGTCTCACGGGCAGAATTACGGTCTATGAGTTTACAGAAGAAGACGGGCTGCAAAAGGGATTCAGTATAAGTAAAGGGGAAAAGAAGGCAGCCAGAGAAGAGGGTAAAGATAAAATGGTTGAAACTTGCAGCCTGCCAAACGCCCTTTTGGAATTAAAGAGCAAACAGGAAACATGGCGCGTCCTTGCAGACAGAAAGGGACGTTTCAGATTTGACGACGTACGGCCCGGGCAATGGACGCTCACCGTGCGTGCCGACAATATGCCCCAGTACCACTATCTTGAAAAAGATAGTTTTGAAATTGAGCTGGCGCCCGGTGAAAAAAAGGAGATGCTGATAAGGGTCTTGCCGAAAAAGCGTACTATCCGGATTATTGAGGAGGGCGAGACAGTGATTGAGGAAGAGGAAAAGTGATGCGGGATTTATGATTGCCGATTGAAAAGCATAAAGGCTTAAGAGTATTAGGTTGAGAAATCGGCAATTTATTCGGTAAGGGTAAAGGTAACTATGTTGGTGGTCTGCGGGATAATGCCTGCTGCGACAGTGGCTGAAAATTTGTAGGCGATGTCCATTCCTTGTTCAGCAACTCTGCTGATTCCCGTTATGAGGACCGTGGCATTTCCGCTGTTAAGGGTCTTTTCACCAGAGGATGCCCCGCCTTTTGGGGCAGAAACCTGGATCATAAAGGAAGTACCGGCAGGCATGTCCGATTCTAATTGTGCCACGATCTTCATGTCTGACCCATTGGTCGTGACATCGTATGTGGCGGTTCCCGTGGCCGCGTCAAGTTCTGAACCGGCCCCGGCAGTATTCACGGTGAGACTGCCCCCCCCATTATTAATAACGAGTTCATTGATTTCCATAACCTCACAAGTGACTGTGACGGTGGCGGACTGGCCTCCGAATGCCGGTCCGGTGAACACAATGCACAAGAGCACCACAACCAAAATTGCGGTTGCCATCAACGAACCCTTGGACAGAGCATGGCCCGAAAATCTTTTGAAAAAATTTGAGCGCAGGTTCATGCTTGTACATATACAAAAACACGGCTGTGTTGTCAATTGCACTGAAGCAAAAAACGAACATTGTTCGTATTTCCAGGGCTGCTATTCCCTCCCTCCCCTGAAATCGTTACCCTAACTTCCTGTACGTCCCCCCGCATCCTGCGGGATCTACACGTGTGCCTGGCATGGCGCACTGGCCGAGCTTCTGACCGAGTGGTTGGAAGTCATAAAACGTCCGCCGTTACCGGACGGAAGGGCAACGCTCTCCGAGGCGTAGGCTCTACCCTTTCTCCGAGCTGTAGACTCTACGAGCCGGAAGCCGGCCTGTAAGCCCTACGGGCTGGCCTCCGGCTCGTAAAGGCACGATCCTACGCCTCGGAGAGAAGCGGAGCCGGAGGCCAACAAGGCAAGGGCAGTTTCCAGAAATGGGGCGTCCGAAGGAAGCATGAGGCAGAACCCATGTACGTAGCGAACAGCGAACCAACTATATGGCAGCGGGGAGGAGGTCGAG
>Ga0164318_10006028_pt1 | contig 11749 bp, 14 predicted proteins | sample GuaBasSedimGuay9_FD_113734 | JGI IMG/M metagenome (GOLD analysis project Ga0164318, IMG submission 113734) | Subseafloor sediment microbial communities from Guaymas Basin, Gulf of California, Mexico - Guay9, Core 4571-4, 0-3 cm | ecosystem: Environmental > Aquatic > Marine > Hydrothermal vents... | reverse complement strand
TGTTTTTTAATGCTGGTATGTTTAGCCCTGATTCTCTTCTTTATGATCCTGCAAATTTAGCTGATGATGAGATTGCTAAATATACTTATGCTGTACCGGGAAGTGGAACTTCTATACCTCTTACTGCTGAAATAATAAAAATGGGTGCTGATACAACAAGATATGAAACTACTGAAATAGCTTCTACTAATAATGCATTTGAGACAGCTACTAATATAATGATAGGAAGAAATAGTTGTCATGTCTATCATATATTGAGTAGTAGGCAACTAGTAGATGCTTTTAACGAACTAGAAGATCTTTTAAGTCAATTATAAATTTAAATTAGTTATAGTACCTAGCTATGTTAGGTACTATAACTTGCCAAATATTTACAAGGGTTGAAGTTTTTCTAGAAATTGATAGACTGAGTTTTAAGTATAAAGTTCATTAGAAAAATAAGTATTGTAATACTCTGATATAATTAGAATAGATAGAAAAATCGACTTAATTGCAAAAATGGGTGCATAAAATACCCTTTAAACTATGGTATATTGGTAGAAAATAAAGGTTTATTTACAATACGATGGGTTATAAAGCAAAGAGATGAATATATTGTTGATATTAAAATACATAAACCAAGAGCAGTAAATCTCATTTGTGATGCTACTTTTTATGGCAAGAGAAAAGACAAGTTAGATACTTTAGTTTTCAAGGATAATGAATCTAAAGAGATACTTATCTGGAAGCATATTGAAAGTGAAATAATTCAGGACTATAAATATTTAAAAAAAGAGCTTCTTGGACTTGGCTACATAATTCAAAGTGCAACTTTGGATGGTAAAAGAGGCTTATACAAAGCCTTTAATGATATTTCAATACAAATGTGTCACTTTCATCAGAAAAAGATTGTACAGAGATATATCACAATGCCAAAAATATAGAAAAATCTATACTAATCACATCTACATGCAGTTACGATATAGCCTCTAAAAACAATATACCTTTGGAGTATGGACAACTCTCAGAAAACATCCTTATCGACCATGATATCTATCATTTAGATGCTGGTTCTAAACTAAAAATAGGTGACACTATACTTGAAATAAGCCAACATTGTACATTATGTAAAAGTCTTACAAAAATAAATAACAAACTTCCTAAACTTTTAAAAACAGATAGTGGAGTTTTTATAACTCTAATATATCAATCTCTCTAGCTAAAAACTCACCTGTATAACTTCCACTTTTTTTATAATTTGTAGCTATATGTAAAGGAGTTCCCACATCAACTATTAATCCTCCGTAGCTTCCTCCATCTGGTCCCATATCTATGAGATAATCACAGTTTTTTATGATATCCATGTTATGCTCAATTACTAAAACCGAATTTCCTAAATCTGTTAAATGATGTAAAACTTTTGTAAGTCTATCTACATCTGCAAAGTGTAAACCTGTTGTTGGCTCATCTAGTATATAGAGTGTATTTCCTGTGTCTCTTTTACTTAACTCTTTTCCTAGTTTTATTCTTTGCGCTTCTCCACCACTTAGTGTTACTGCATTTTGTCCTAAAGTTATGTATCCTAAACCTACATCATTTAGAGTTTGAAGTTTTTGTCTTATTTTTGGAATTGCTTGGAAGAACTCTAAAGCTTCATCTACACTCATGCCCAATACATCTGAAATTGATTTACTTTTGTATTTTATCTCTAAAGTTTGAGCATTGTACCTTGCCCCTCTACATGTATCACACTTGACCATGATATCTGGTAAAAAGTGCATCTCGATTTTTATCTCACCCTCGCCTTGACACTTTTCACATCGTCCACCTTTTACATTAAACGAAAATCTACCTATCTTATACCCTCTTAACATAGCTTCTTTTGTTTTACTAAACAGAGTTCTTATTTCATCCATAACACCAGTATAAGTCGCTGGATTACTCCTTGGTGTTCTTCCTATCGGGCTTTGGTCAAGATAGATAACTTTATCCAAATTTTCCAGTCCTGTACACTCTACACCATCTATCTTTTTAACTTTTCTAGCACGATTCAACAACTCTTTAGCAACTGGCAACAAAGTTTGAAGTATAAGTGAGCTTTTACCACTTCCACTTACTCCTGTGATACCTACAAGATTACGTAAAGGTATGTTTACATGTACATCTTTTATATTGTTTACATTTACGTTTTTAAGCTTTATCCAATCTTTTTGCTCTCTATCTTCTTTGTAGTCTATTATCTTTTTACCACATAAATAATCAGCCGTTAAGGTTCCACTTTTTTTCATCTCTTCAAGTGTTCCTGCAAAAACTATCTCTCCACCATACTTACCTGCTTTTGGACCAATGTCTACTATAAAATCAGCTGCATTTATAGTCTCCTTGTCATGCTCGACAACTATAACACTATTACCTTTTTTTTGTAGATTTCTTAGTGTTCTTATCAGCCTTAAAGTATCTCTCTCATGCAGACCAATACTAGGCTCATCAAGTACATACATAACACCTGTCAAACCACTACCTATTTGTGAAGCGATACGAATTCTTTGTGCTTCTCCACCACTTATGCTTCTAGCATCCCGCCCAAGAGTGATGTACCCAAGTCCAACATCAAACAAGAAAAATAGACGCTCTCTTATCTCTTTTAAAACAGAAGCAGCGATAATATGCTGTTGGTCACTCATATACTCAAAGTTTTTCTCATCTTGAAAAAATGCCAATGTTTTATCTATCGGCATATCTAAAATATCACCTATATTTCTTTGAGCAACATGGACAGCCAAACTCTCTTGTTTTAATCTATGAGCTGAGCATCTATCACAACTTTTTTCACTCATATAATCGCCAAGCTCTTTTTCATCCTTTAGCATATCATAGGCTATTTTAACCACACCTTCCCATTTACGAGTGAGTGAATGGCGTTTCCAAGTAAACTTTGCATCATCTACTCCACCGTGAAGTATGCCTTTTTTCTGGTACTCTTCTAGCTCTTCAAAAGGTTTAGTAATATCAATATCTGCAGCTTTGCAATAACCCTTTAAAAACTTTGCATAGTAACCCTTATTAAAACCATAAAATAATTTTATTGCCCCATCATCTACACTTTTGTGTTGGTCTATTATCTTTGTTAAGTCTAACGTATATCTTATGCCTAAACCATCACAAATAGGACAAGCACCTTTTGGGGAGTTAAATGAAAAACTAAGTGGTTCAAGTGGCTCAAAACTTATCTTACAATCGAAACAGGCCAAATGTTCAGAGTAGTGTATGTGCGAACTATCCAAACCAACTTCCTCGTAGTTAAGAATATCAAGTTCCACTTCTCCATAACTCTCACTCAAAGATTTTTCTATATCACTTGCTATTCTCTCTTTATTATCTTCTTTTACTACAACTCTATCTATAACTACTTTTATGGTATGTTTTTTAGTTTTACTCAGTTCCACTTCTTCATCAAGGCGAACCATTACTCCATCTATCATAGCTCTTACATAACCTTTGTGACGGAGTGACTCTATCATATCTGCAAATGAACCTTTTTTCTCGCGCACTAATGGGCTCATAATAACAAGTTTTGCACCCTCAGGGAGCTTTAAAACTTCACCTATGATATCTGCTCCACTCATCTGTGATATTGGTTTCCCACACTTATGACAGTGTTGATTACCTACTCTAGCAAACAACAACCTCATATAGTCATATATCTCTGTTATAGTTCCAACCGTTGAGCGAGGATTTTTACTTGTTGTTTTTTGGTCAATAGCTATGGCAGGAGTAAGTCCCTCTATGCGTTCAACATCTGGTTTACCTACACGGTCTAAAAATTGCCTCGCATAGCTAGAGAGTGACTCAATATAGCGTCTTTGTCCTTCTGCATAAAGTGTATCAAAAGCCAGAGTTGATTTTCCACTTCCACTTAATCCCGTAAAAACTACCAATTTATTTTTTGGGATTTCCAAATCTATATTTTTTAGATTATTCTCATTTGCCCCAGTTATTTTAATTTTTCCCAATTAATTTCCTAAAAATATAATTTTTTTAACATTAAAAACAAAATCACAAAATAAAGAACTAAAAGAAGTTTTTTATGCATTTTTTTGCTTATGAGATGTGAGTACTTTACACCCAAAAAGACTCCAACTAAAGAGCTTAAACCAATTATCAATCCAGATTGATAATCAATATGACCGAACATAGAAAGGCTTATAAAACCTGATACCGAAGAAAAAACAATAAAAAATAGACTCATACCAATAGCTTTTTTCAAATCATAATTCATAAAACCAACTAAAATAGGAGTCAAAAACAATCCACCACCGATACCTATGCTAATAGCGATAAGTCCAACAAAAAAACCTACTAAAAAGATGGCAACTTTTGAACCAACTTCAAGCTCACAACACTCAACAGGTGATTGAAAAAATTTATATATTGCTAAACAAACTGAAAAAAGAAATATAGAACTTAGAACAGAAGGTGAAAGATAACTAACTAAAAAGCCACTTCCTTGTGCTCCTAAAAAGCCTCCAACACCTAAAAGAATGCCATCTTTCATAATGAAAGCACCTTTTTTTAGGTTTAAATAGCTTCCAAAGATGGAGCTAAAAACCATCTGCATAACAGATATCCCTATAGCCTCTTTTATCGCAAATCCAATAAACATCAAAGATGGTACAAGCAAAGTTCCACCACCTATACCAAAAAAACCTGACGTAAAACCTATAAGCAAACCTAAAATTGACAACTCTACTATCAAATTATACCTCATTTTAGTATATTAAAAAGCACTCTTAACTCTTCAATATTATTCTACTTAATTAATTATTTAATTAAGTTAAACTATAATAGCTAATATTAACTTATATTAGGACTATTTATGATAAATGCTATCAAACAAGCAACAACTGATTTTTGTACTGAAATTATTGGATTAGAGATACAATCTGCTAAGAATATTGGTAAAGATTTATATGGAGCTACTATAGCAATATATAAAGATGACATTGAATCTCAGTGGTATTTACTGTTTAAAAAACATACTTTAAATGAGTTTTCTAAAGCACTTCTTTTTGAAAATAATTTGAATGAAAATGATTTAGATGATTTGGTTAAAGAAGTAGCCAATATGATAATCGGAAGTGCCAAGGTGATTTTAGAAACAAACAACCCAAAAAACAGTTACAAAATCTCAACTCCAAATTTTTTAGGGCATGTACCTGATATGAAACTCTTAGAGTTGGAAGAGTTTTTGCTTTACAAGTTAAAGAATCGCTCATTTCTAATCGGCAGAAGGATTGAAAGTTGAACAAAAAAGACAAAGATTATGTTGAAGGTAGATTGTTATCTGGATATGAAAGTCTTGTTGATATAAATGTAGATTTTATCGCAGAACTTGGGACTACTGATTTGACAATAAAAGAACTTTTAAAACTAAATAAAGGCTCTGTCATTGATTTGGAAAAGCCAGCTGGTGAAAGCGTCGAACTTTTTGTAAACAACAAAATATTTGGAAAAGGCGAAGTTATGGTTTATGAAAAAAATCTAGCTATTCGTATAAATGAAATCTTGGATTCTAAAACTGTAATTCAATACTTTAAAAAAGAGCATTAATGAAAAAACTATTTATATTGCTATTTGCGCTTACTTATATAAATGCTGCAAATCTCCTTACCTATAATATCTATGAAAGAAGTGATAGAGTTGATGTGATGTTGTCTTTTGATTCACCATATGAAGGGAGAATCACTCAAAAAAGAGGAGAAAATATAACTATATTAACTCTAAATGACTTAACATACGACAGACTTATAGAAAAAAATATAAACTCTGACATACTTCAAGCACTAAGCATAGAACCTATAAAAGATAGTATGAGAGTTATTTTAAAAAGTGAAAACAACATAGCAGTTATAGCTTCAAAAACTATAGATGGTTTTGGATTGAGAATTCGTACTAAACCTATAAATATAATAAAAAAAACAAACTCCTCATTATCTAAAAGAACAATAAAAAGTAATACAACCCCTCTTAGTACAAAACCTAGTGAAGATTTAATAGACGGCAGATACTTAAGTGTTATCGCCTTTCTTGCAATTATATTATTATTTATGTTTTGGCTAAAAAGAAAAGTTGCAAATAAAACAACTGAACTCAAAAATAACAAATCTTGGTTATTTAAAGCAGATACAAAAAATATACCTAATGGCGAAGTAAATGTTCTCCACCAAAAACAAATAGATAATACAAATAGTGTAGTTCTTTTAGAGTTTCAAAACAAAAAATACCTTGTTATGACAGGAAGTTCAAATCTCCTTTTAGAAAAATTTTCAAAAGATGATATCAAAGACGATTCAGATTTCGAAAAGGCTTTTGAAGATAATAGAAAAAAACTTGATGAATACCTAAAAATACAACAACATGAAGAAGATATAAAAGAAGATTATAGAAGTAAGCTAGAACGATATTAAGGAGTATGATATAAACGAAAAAGACATTCGACTCAAATATACAAGAGCACTTGAAAAGTTTGTTAGAAGTAATATATCGTACTTAAAAGAACCAGAATTTTCATTTGAAACTTTTCAAAAAAGAGTTAAGCGGACTTTTGAAATGCTTAAAAAAATTCAAACTATTAGGTTAGATTCTACATATCCTATGGCACTAGAAAAATATGTTAATCTTATACTTAGTATTTTACATGTAGAAGAATTAGATGAAGAAAAAAAAACCAGCATAAAAGAAAACCTACTAAAAGAGGCTAACCTATTACATAAAGAAAAAAATAAAACTCGCTATAAAAAAGATAAACATAAGACTAAAAAATTTAATGATGGATATTGAAGAAATCTTCTATTTCATCTCTTACTTGCTCTACAATGACCATAGTATTAATTTTATTTCTAAAGGCTGAAGCTTCTTCATAACCTTTTGAGTATACGTGAAGATGCTTTCTAAACATACTAACTCCACGAGAGCCATAAAACTCTATCATACTATCATAATGCTCTAATATAATTTTAGCTTTAAGTTCATCATTAACCATACTCTCCCCATACTTTAGCTGATAAAATATCCATGGATTCCCAATTGCCCCTCTTCCTATCATCAATGAATCACAACCAGTTATCTTTTTAACTTCCATAGCTTTTTCATAGCTTGTTATATCGCCATTTGCCAAAACAGGTATATTTACACTCTGTTTTATCTTTGCAATCGCCTCATAATCTACTGGTGCTTTGTATGCCCCTGCTCTTGTTCGTCCATGCACACTCATAAAATCAACACCACTTCCTTCTACTGCTTTTGCAATTTCCTCTGGTATTTTATCTACATATCCTAAACGAACTTTTGCACTTGTGTACTGTTTATTTGAATGTTTTTTTATTGTTTCTATGATTTTACTTAAGTGAGGTAAATCTAAAAGTAAAGATGAACCAGAGTTTTGTGAAACTACTTTTGGTACAGGACAACCACAGTTTAAATCGATACCATCAATACCTTCTATGTCATTTAGTATCTCTACAGCGTCACGAATAGCAACCAAATCACTTCCTGTAATCTGAACGATATAAGGTGTTTCATTAGATGATTTTTCTAACATCTTAAATGTTTTTTTGGAATTATGTTGTAATGCATTTGAGCTTATCATCTCCGAAAATGTCAAATCTGCTCCAAATTTTTTAACAACATTACGAAAAGGAAGATCGGTATATCCTGCGAGGGGAGCCAAGGCGATTATGCCTTGACTGAAATCAATCATTTTATTCATATATTAACTAAATCTTAAAAAAATTCCACTATCTACATTTTTTCCATTATCTCTAAGAAAAAGAAGTGTCTTAAACTTTCTAAATTCATCTTCATCTGAATTATCAAGTATTTCTCTAATCTTATCTATCATCTGCAACTCATAAAGTACATAAAGATATGCATCTGAAGCTGCTGTATGTTCAGGTGAATTATATAGCTTTTCAAAAAGTGCTATAAGCGCATCTGGACTAAGCTTAATCTTTATTTCATAAGCAAGCTCAAGATAATCTTCTCTTGTTGCTTTAAACTGCATTAAAAGCTCTTCAATAGATTCTAAATCCATCTCAAACTTTTCTTCTTCATCAAGATATCTTTCCATCAAAACTCTAAACATCTCTTTAGTTGGAGTATAACCAAGTTTCTTTATTTCATCAAAACTTGCATATTTTAAAAACTCAAAATAAGCTTTTTGACACAACTCACTCTTCTCATCTTTACAATTCTTTAATATAGTTGTTGCATATTTAGCATCAACTGCTAGCTTATTAAAATCATTTTTTTCTATTAGTTTATTATCATCAGAAAGCTTGTACTTTTTCAACTCTAACACTTTACCATCGTTTATATCTCTAAAAACTTGACGCATGTTTTCTATTTTTTCATTTTCTGTATTTAAATCATTAACTTCTTTATACTCAAACATTTTAAGGCTTTTACCAACAAATTTAAAAAATTCTGTTTTAAACTTCAAAGAACTTTCTTCATCTAAAACTTTTTCACTAAGAACAAGTTTAAAGTTTTCAAAATCCTTATTTAAAGCTCTACCTTTCCAAAAATCTTTTAAACTATAATACATCATATGAAAAGTAGAAGCTACAAAAAGTAATATAGCAGGAAGTACTATCCAAATAGCAATAGGAAGATTTAGTGAAAACTTATATACTTCTAGTGTATATTTATCTCCATTAAAACTATAAACGTATAAACCAATGGCCAATAAATAAACTAATGTTAGTACAATATATCGTTTTATCCCCATAAAAAACCCCTTAATTACTTATTTTGCTTTTCTATAATCTCTCTACAAACTATACAATATTTTGCATAAGGTTTTACTTTTAGTCTTTGAAAACTAATATCTTCCTCACACATATCACAAACGCCATATCCACCACTTTTAATTTTATTAAGAGAAAAATCAATCTCTCCAAGTTCTCTTGATTGTTGTGCACTTATAGCTTGCTCTATCATGCGGTCAGTACTAACAGATGCATGATCTGCTTCATCACCAACTTCATTGTCTTTTAAAGATTCTATCTCTCTCGCTGCATCTGCTATGTTTTTCTTTATCTGGACTTTTCGCTCTAAAAGCATACTCTCAAAAAATTTTAAATCACTATCTCTCATTGTTTCCCTTGGTATTCATCACTTATGATAAGGATGATTTGTCTTAATACAAAGCCCTCTGTAAATCTGTTCATAAAGAACAATTTTAGCTACTTTGTGGGCATATGTTAGTCTACTTAGGCTTATGATTTTTTGAGTTTTTTCTAAAAACTCTTTATTAAAACCAAAAGCACCGCCTATGAAAAAATTGATATTCGTATGATTATCAAGAATCTCACTAAACCCAAAGCTATCACACACATGTCCGCTCACATCTAAGGCTACATTGTAACCTTTAAGGTGCGGTTCGTAAATTTTACTATAAGACTCTTTAGCCTCTTTTTCGCCTTTTGCCTGAGCTAAAGCGATCTGTTTATTGAAAAGAACAACATCTTCAATAGAAGCATTTTTAGAGATCATTTTCATAAACTCTTTATTTAAAATATCTACCGTTTTGTTACTACTTTTTTCAATGCTAAAGACCTTAATGTTCATATATGTCACTTCCCACAACGGCATATGTCACATTACTAATCTCATCATAAATTTTTACTCCACCGATTGCACCAACCGGTTTAAAAGAAAGACTTGCCAACTCACTTAGGCTCTCTTTTAAAACGCTTGCATCACTTTTTGTATTTGTACTTCTATAAGCACCAAGCCCTATATAGTCTACATCTAGTTTATTTGATTCAAGTATTTCTTCTTTGTTATGAGTAGAAATTCCCAAAATCTTTTTCCCTATCTTTTTTCTTATCTCTTTGATTGCATCTTCTTTACATATAGAAATTTTTTTAATATCCTCTTGCCCTAGATGTATGCCATCACAAAACTCAACCAAATCCATATCGTCATTTATCAAAAGTTTTATATCACAAAGTGATTTTATCTTTAATAAGTTTTTCTTTTTTCTTTTTTTATCTCCTTGTTTATCTCGATATTGGATTATCTCTACATGTAAAGCTTTACATGTAGAGATAAATTTCTCTATCGACCATCTTTTTTTTTCTAATGAATCAAAATCTAAAAGCGCATACAGTTTCATTATGAAGCTTTTATTTTTAACTCATACTCTTCTTTTTTATAATTTGTGCCAAGAAATTTAAGTAAATCAGAAATACACTTTTTCATTTCACTTCTTTGAATTATCATATCAATCAAGCCATGTTCAAGTAAAAATTCAGCCCTTTGAAAACCTTCTGGTAAATCTGCTCCGATAGTTTGTTTAATAACTCTTTGTCCAGCAAAACCTATAAGTGAACCAGGTTCAGTTATGATAACATCTCCAAGCCAAGCAAAACTTGCACTAACCCCACCCATGGTTGGATCAGTTAAAACAGAAATAAAAGGAAGACCTGCTTTACTTAATTTAGTTAAAGCTGCAGAAGTTTTACTCATTTGAAGAAGTGAAAAGGTGCTCTCTTGCATTCTTGCTCCACCACTCGCACTCACGATGACTAAACCTTCTTTATTTTCTATAGCACGATTAATCGCTCTAACAATTTTTTCGCCTTCAACAGAGCCTAAACTCCCACCCATAAAACTAAAATCAAATACAACTATTTGAGAGCTAGTTCCATTAATACTACAAGATCCACTTATAACTGATGAGCTTCTGCCTGTTTTAGCAGATGCTTCTGCTATTCTTTTTTTATATGATTTTTTATCTACAAATTTTAGAGGATCAACAGGAGCTAAAGATGAATCAAACTCTGTGAAACTATCTTCATCACAAATCAAATCAAGTCTTTGTTTAGCTGTTATTCTCATGTGGAATCCACATTTGGGGCAGACATTAAAAAGATGTTCAATCTCTTTAAAATACATCAATGATTGACATTTAGTACATTTTATCCAATGACTTGGAGCTTCTTTTGGGGAGGACTGTTTTTTGCGAAAGTTACCAAAAATCTCACCGAAGTTCATAATATTATCTCCCTAAATTATTTAATTTTTCTTTTTATTAGATGTAATTTAGTAATCACATTTAAATAAATTGGGTTATTTTACCAAAAATTTCCTTGTTTTTGCTTACAAGAAGTAAATCTTCTGTTTTTTTTATATGTAAGCCTTCACACATAAATAATCCAGCTGCTATATCATACTCTCTCATTTTACCTTCATAAAGTACAAAATTGACATCATGGGCATATGCTAAAGAGAGTGCAAAAGCACCTGGACTACGATATTTAACACTATGTTTTCTCATCTTTTCAGGAGTGCCTTTGGAACAATAAGTTCGCTCAAATATACCAAGTTTAGAGTAAGAGTTTTTAACAACAGTTTGAAACTGCAAATTTTTTATATTTGCTCTTCTGAAACTATCACTATCTTTCACAAATATTTCACTACTTGCAAGATTTACAACAATTCCAACTATAGTTTTACCATCTCTTTTTAGTGCAACAGATGTTCCAAAATACGGTAAATTTGAAGCAAAATTATCACTTCCATCAAGAGGATCAATGATAATATTATCACTTTTCTCATTATCTATAAAACCACACTCTTCAGAGTATATATTTCCAAAACTACTCAAGTGTTTTATAAAAATTTCTTCAGCAAGCAAATCTATCTTACTACTAATATCTCCTCCAGCACCCAAAGAAACACTCTGACAAAAATCTTCACCAGA
>Ga0164318_10006026_pt1 | contig 11750 bp, 9 predicted proteins | sample GuaBasSedimGuay9_FD_113734 | JGI IMG/M metagenome (GOLD analysis project Ga0164318, IMG submission 113734) | Subseafloor sediment microbial communities from Guaymas Basin, Gulf of California, Mexico - Guay9, Core 4571-4, 0-3 cm | ecosystem: Environmental > Aquatic > Marine > Hydrothermal vents >... | reverse complement strand
CACCAATAAAGAACATACCCCATCTCATACCTGAATACTCTGTTGCATAACCAGAAACAACTTCAGCTTCATGCTCAAGAAGGTCAAATGGTGTTCTGTTTGTCTCAGCAAATCCAGCTATAAGAAAAAGAACAAATGCTACTGGCTGTTGCCATATTAGCCAATTGCTAACTCCACCTGATTGATAATTATTAAAATCAACAAAGGAAAGTGAGCCAACAAGCATAATAGGTGCCAATATAGAAAGACCTGTTACTACTTCATAACTTAAAAACTGTACAGCAGTTCTTGCACTACCAATAATACCCCATTTATTTGCTTGAGACATACCGGCCAATAGTGGACCATAAAGACCTGATGCCATCATACCTAACACAAATAAAATACCGATATTTATATCTGCAGCTATTGAAGGTACAAATACACCACCTAAAAGTGGAATCCATGTTGGAATTGTAAAGTCAGGGAAAACAGGTACAGCAGATAGAGCAATAAATGCTGTAGCTGCTGTTATGATTGGTGCTACTTTAAATATTAAAGAATTTGCATTTTGAGGAACAATATCCTCTTTTGTAAATAGTTTAATACCATCTGCTGCAAGTTGTAGTAAACCATAAGGTCCTACATGCATAGGCCCAAGTCTTCTTTGCATAAAAGCAAGTACTTTTCTCTCTATAAATGTACCAAACCCAGCAATAGCAGATATAACTGCTAAAATGATAATAGCTTTAATAATTACACCAGCGGCAGTAACCTCTGGTAAATTTCCTACGAGTGTTGTTTCCATATTACACCTTTCTCATTGTTACTGTTTTATATCTTGACTCGCCAAATAGAGAGTAGATATCTTTAGCACTTTTAAAGTCTGACAGCTTAGTAATATTACCCTCCATCTTATCATCAACGATGACATCAACAGTTATGCTAGCATTCTCAAATACTATTTCAACCTTCTCTCCAAGCTCTTTTGCTTTAGCAGAACTTGCATAGAGTCCAAATGGTTCAAATATCTCATGTGCCTTATCTGTAAAGTCAGAGAATTGTCTAGCAGGATTACATCTATATACAACTTCCCCCTCTAGTGCTAAAGATTCATCAAACTTTTCAACAGAAGGCTGTTCTACTTCACTCTTAAGAGTTTTCAGAAGGTATCCACGGTTTTCAACACCATTATTATCATAACCATTTTTCAAGTCATCAAACTGTATAGCTTCGTAACCTTTATCTGTTGGAAGTTCTATTGTCCAGTTTATAGTCTCTTTTTTACCATCTATAAGTACAGAAATCAAATCATTAAGTTCATATCCACCATACTCTAATGCTGCATTTGTTGGAACAACTCTTTTTGACATATTTGTCAGCGTTCCCTCTTGTTGATTCATAGCTGGCATATCAAGGTCACCATCACCTAATGCAGATAGTTTAAAGTCACCATTTTCATTATATCCAACAGTGTATCCCTCTGCATTATCATCAAGATCACAAATAAGAGCAACACCCAATGCATTTGATTTAGGTGGTGTCATAACTACATCAATACCTGATAACTCTTCAACCAAAGCAATAAGTTTTGCAAGATTTTCGGCTTTTTCATGATAGTAGAAATCTTCACCAATCATCATGGAGAAAGACTCTTTCTTCTTCATCATTTTTGCAAATGCATCTTCAAACTTCTCAGAATCACCACCTAAAAGATCAACCAATCCATTAACTTCAACAGTAATCTCTTTCTCTACCATTTCAGGTACTTTTTTAGTAACCTCTTTCTCTTCACCACTCTCTTCATCTGTTACAGTTTCAGTAACACTCTTCATTACTTTTTCTTTTATAGTCTTAGTTTTAGAACTTTTAAAACTTGCTATATACTCTTTTACATCTTCTGGTAACTTATCTTTATCTACAAAAAGATCCAATACAAGATAAAGTGCTGCCTCTTCAAGTCCAACTTTGTGGATAAAAGAGTCTACATTTTTACCAAAACTACTTATAAGTTTATCTGATATAGTGTGAAAATATAATCCTGCACCTTTATTTAGTTTCTGAACATTATTAAACGCATACTTCAATCCAGGACTATCATTTCTAAGTGCTGCTCCCAAAGAGATAACAAAATCACTTTTTTTCATAAGTGTATCTGTATCTGTTGTGTAAAATCTATTACCTGAAGCTTTCTGATAATATCCAAGGAATTTCTGGAAAGCTCTTACTTCAGGATTATAAAGTTTTACACCCATCTTCTCTTTAAGAGTTTGAAGCATTAATGCTTCTTCATTTGTAATTACAGAGTTAAAACGGATAGTTTTAGCTTTTTTTAATGCCTCTACAGCATTTTTAAATGCAACTTTATCTCTACTTACATCTCTATTTTCAAAATCGTATGCAAAACGAGCAGCACCATCAAGTGAAACATAGTTCCACTCATTTGTTACACGAAATATTTTTTCACTTCTATCTTCAATAGATGTTGGCTTTACCTCATAATATACTTGGAAACCATCTGAAGAGTGAGCTGAAACTGCTGGAATTCTTTTAAGATCCCATGCATTTGATGTATATTGGAAGTCTCTACTCACCAATGCACCTACTGGACATACAGCTGCACATTCACCACAATCAGAACAGTCTGTAGACTCTGTACCATTACTTGGTGCTATAACAGATTTTTGAAGCTTATTCCACATAGAGTAAGCATCTTTAGGCATAGTATTTTTATAATCTTTACTAAGTACCTCACCACCTCTTTTAGTTGTAGTAATAGCTGCATCACCTATCATATCTTTACAGACAGTTACACATCTCTCACATACAATACAAAGACCTGCATCATAATGTAATACAGAAGACCAATTTTTTGTCTCTCTTTTTGTATCTGGTATCATGTATGATTGTGAATCTACACCAAGTTCAAGAGTATAGTTTTGTAACTCACACTCTCCACTTTTATCACAAACTCCACATTGAAGTGGATGATTTACATCATATACTTCCATTATAGCACGACGCTCTTCAAGAATATTTGGTGTATCTACTGTAATTTCCATACCATCTTTGACTTTTGCATTACATGCATATACCTGTTTTCCATCTGCCTCAACAAGACAAATACGACATGCCAATGTCGGTGAACATCTTGTTAAATAACATATTGCCGGTATAAAAACATCATTGGCACGAGCTGCATTAAGAATGAATTCACCCTCTTTTACTGCAAACTCTTTACCATCAATTTTAATATTGACTGTACTCATATTAACTTCCTAACCTTTCAAAATCTAACCTGCTAAACCTATAAGAGGATAGCAAAGCCGTACTTAATCCCATATCAAATGTAGGGTTAAGAGCTATGGTTCCTTTCATAGATGTATCAATCTTAAACACACGATTGAACCTAACTCCATCTAAAGTAAAAGTAATCTTCTCTCCGTCTTGTAGCTTTGTTGCTGAAGAAAATTGCTGAGAACCTATAAGTTCTGCACTATTTTCTAATAAAGATGACTTTGCAGTAAATGGTGAAAATTGATCTACAGGATTACAATTATAAATAACTGCTCCTGAAAATCCATCCATCTCTGCTACCTCTTCAACTCCTCTATCTACTAAAACCTTTTGGGCATCCAAAAGGTATCCTCTATACTCATTTCCAATAGAATCAAAATAATTTGGAAGTAAATCGAATCCAACTGCTTTAAATCCTTTTTCTAGTGGTAATTCTTTTGTATAATCAATAGTGTACTCTTCATATAACCCAAGTTCATTGGCAATATCATTTAATACATATCCATCATACTCAACAGCAACATTCATAGGAACTACTCTTTTATCTACTGTTGTAAGTGTTCCCTCTTGCTGATTCATGGCTGGCATATCTAAATCACCATCACCTAAAGCTGAAAGTGTAAAGTCTGCTTTTACATTGTAGCCTACTGTTTTACCTTCTTCACTATCGTCAAGATCACAAATAAGAGATACACCCATTGCATTTCCAGCAGGAGGTATACAAATAACATTAAATCCTGCATACTCTTCAAGTAGGGCAACAAGCTTTGCAATTTGCTCTGCTCTTGGATGTGCATAGAGATCAGAACCAACAACTAAAGAGAATCCTGACTTTTTAATAAGTGATTTCTTTAATGCTTCAAGTTCCTCTTCTCCAATGTTACATTCAGCACTCAAATTACCAATATCAAGATCATCCATAAAATCTCTCAACTCTTTAGGCAGTTCAATATCTTTAAGTAGTGTATCTACCAATAGTGCAGCTACACCCTCTTCACTTCCTACTTCATATTTGATAAATTGTGTTACAATATTTTTAACTTCAATATCTTCAAGAGAGTGCATATATGCAACTCTTGCTCTATGCCATTTACTAGCCATATTTATATGATACTTTACTGTAGGAGAATCATCATTTATTTTTGTTCCCATTACAATTATAGCTCTGGATTTAGCTAATGCTTCAAGTGTTCCATTATATAAATTTTTACCAGTTACCATACTATATGACTGCATAAACTTTTGATAAGCTCTTGCTTCATGAGACACAAGCTTAAATCCAAGTTTCTCTTTAAATTTCTGAAGAATATGTGCTTCTTCATTAGATATTTGACTAGAAACCATTACAGAATCGGCACTATTAAAGGCTTCAACTGCTTTTTTAAAAGCTTCTAAATCTTTTTTGACATTTTCATTAGCATAATCAAAAGCATATCTTCCTGCACCACAAAGAGTAGTAAATTCAAAAGTATTTGTAATACGATACACTTTTCCATTTTTTACTTCATATGCCATATCACATCCAGCACCACAATGTGGACAGGCAGATGGTATTTTTGTTAACTCCCAAGCATTAACAGAATATTTAAAGTCTGTATTAACCAATGCACCAACAGGACAAACTGCAGCAGCTTCACCAAGTGATGTATAATTCTTCTCTTGCTTGGTATTTATAATTGTAGATCCATAGCCACCAGACTTAATTTTAAGTGCTTCATCTCCTGTAATTTCAGTAGATACTCTCACACACTTTTCACACATAATACAGAGTGATGGATCATATGAAACATGACCCCAGTTCTCTACAGGTCTATGCTGATCTCTTGCAGTAAAAGCTTGCTCTTCAAGACCAAATTCCATTGTTTTATTTTGAAGATCACACTCACCACTCTTATCACAAACACCACATTCTAGAGGATGGTTCACATTGTAAAGTTTCATAATACTTTGTCGTTCACTATGAATCTCTGCATTGTTTGTATTTATTACTGCACCATCTGTTGCTTTCTCCTGACAAGAGAGTATCATTCCATCTACACCTTCAACATCTACAACACACATACGACATGATGCTATAGCTTGCACCTTTGTAAGGTAACACATTGTTGGAATATATATATCATTCTCTCTTGCTATATCTAAAATTGTCTTTCCAAAGGTGCTTTCACATACCTTACCATCTATAGTAACAGTAATGCTTTTACCTTTATTTATTGAATTATGTACACTCATATTACACCGCCACCATTGAAATATAGTAACAACGCATACATCTTTCTGCTTCAGAGATAGCCTCTTCACCAGTAAAGCCAAGATTGACCTCTCTGTTGTTTGTTTTTCTCTCTTCTACATCAACTTTTTCACTCTCTGCTCTAGGTAAACCTGGCATCCAGCCTGTAACTTTCTCTTTTTTATCGTATACTCTGAGTCTATTCATATGATCTTCCATAATCTCATCATCAGTTAAAGTACACTTGCCTTCATAAATATAACGACTAATAACAGAAGCAGCGCGTCTTGCCTGTCCTACTGCATTTACAATAGTCATCGGTCCATACTCACAATCTCCAGCCGCAAAAAGTCCATCTCTTGATGTCATAAAGTCTTTGCCATTAGTTAAAATACTACTCCATGATGTCATTTCAATATTCCAATCTTCAGGAATTATTTGTAAATCAAGTGCTTGAGAAACAGCAGGAATAAGGTAATCTGCATCTACTTCAAAATCACCATCTTCTATTTTAACTAATTGAGCTCTACCACCATTTGGATCTGGTACAAGTTCAAATCTATTTATCTTTAATCTTGTAATATTATTACCATCATCAAATATCTCTTCTATGGCAGAGTGAAAAATAAATTCAACTCCCTCTTCTACAGCTTCATGATACTCTTCATAAGTTGTATTACGAATAATTGTCTTTTCATCACGACGATAAAGCATAATTACTTTTTTAGCACCTTCTCTAATGGAGCATCTTACAACATCCATTGAAGTAAATCCACCACCAACACAAACAACAGTTTTACCATCAAGTTCATTTGATGCAGGGGATCCTATTTTGTATTTATGCCACAAGTTTACCTTGTCTAGCATCTCAATAGCACCCCAATAACCACCCATTTTTGTATTTTCATTTGCAGCTCTTACTTTTTTTGAAAGTCTTGCTCCAAATCCAAGCAGTGTTGCATCATACTCCTCTTCTATCTCTTTGAGTTTTTGAGCATCCACTCTACAATTATTGGTAATTGTCACAGATTCTAACTCAAGTACCAAGTCAATATCTTTATTGTACTTATCAATAGGCATTCTGTATTCAGGCACACCTACTGCAACTTCTCCACCATTTACAGGCAACTCTTCAAAGATATGACATGCAATACCTTGAAGTCCCAAATAATACGCAGCAGTAAGACCTGCTGGACCTGCACCTATAATAGCTACTTTTTTCCCATCATTTCTAGGTGATTTAGGCTCTACTGGATGCAACCATGGAACTTCATGATCAGTCTCATAATCAGCACCAATTCGTTTAAGCTCCATTATAGAGATAGGTTCATCAAGATTTTTTCGTCTACATGCATCTTCACAAGGATGTGGACATACGCGACCACAAGTATGTGCAAGTGGCATTGTCTGTCTGGTTGCAACAAGGGACTCTGTAAAAACCATATCTCTTACACCTTCAATATAAGCAGGTATATCAACATGTGCTGGACACATATCTGTACATGGTGCAGTTACTTTAGCAATATATGTTGTATCTCCTGCATAATGTTTAGAAGGTATTTGAGCATCAATACATCTATCAAACTGATCTTTATAGTGCTCCATTAAGTCTAAAATAGGCTTAGGTACAGTTTTCCCAATTTCACACTTTGAAGTTAACATCATTGTTTTAGATATCTCTTTTAAGTGTATAGTATCATCATGTGTACCTTCACCTCTTGCTATCTTATCAAGCAAATCATAAAGAATTCTTCCACCCCATCTTCCAGGTGCACAACGACCACAAGCTTCAGAGTATTCTTGATACTGTGCCGCATATTGTGAAGCTAATTCTACAGCATCTACATCTTCATCGAAAATGGCAACACCATCCCAACCTATAAATGCTTTAGAATTTTTTTCACCATGATATGTTTCTGGCAGTTTAAATCCTGATTTGCCCCACTCTTGTGATAATTTACCTCGATTATCGATAAACTCATCACGCCAAGTAGAGAATACAATGCCTGACATTATTTAGCCTTTGGCTTTCTAGTTTGTCTAGAAGTTGTTTTTCTTGTAGTGCTTTTAACTGGAGCTTTTTTTGCTACTTCTTTGGCTTTAGCATCTGCTTCTTCCTTAGCTTTTGCTTCTTCTTCTGCTTTAATTTTAGCTTCTGCATCAGCTTTCTCTTTTGCTTCGGCAGCTTCTTTTTCAGTTTTCTCTTTAGTCTCTACTTTTACTTTCTCTTCAGTAGCAATCTTATCTGCTTCTGCTTTTTCTTGGGTAGCAACTTTCTCTTCTTCAGCTCTTTTTTGAGCTTCTATTCTAGTCTCTTCTTTTTTAGTCTCTCTGGCTTTTTTAGTCTCATCATCTACTTTTTTAACTACAACTGTCCAGTCTACTTCATTGAACTTTAAAGAGTTCATAAGGTCATGCCCACTATTTGCAATAACATCAGCCGATTTTTGTATAGACGAAAAATCGCCTACTTCAAATAGAAATATACCTACTTCACCAGGATTAATACCTTTTTCTATAAGTTCAACCATTCTGTCATAAAAGTTATCTTTTAAATGTCTTAAGTCATATCTTTTCATTACTACTCCTATCTATCAACTTCACCGAATACGATATTAGTAGTACCAATAATCGTAACGACATCTGCTAAATATGTACCAATAAGAAGCTTCTGAAGAAGTCCTGTATGGAAAAAGCTTGGAGCTCTACACTTAAGTCTATAAGCATAAGGTTCACCCTCTGACTTTATGTAGAAACCTAACTCACCTTTTGGTGACTCTGTTGGAACATATACTTCACCTTTTGGTGGCCTCATACCCTGAGTCACAAGTACGAAGTGTTGCATTAGTGCATAATTTTGTGTCATTATCTCCTCTTTGGGAGCAGATATGTATTGTGGTGCATGTGCCATAAGTTGTGGATTAGTACCCTTATACATAGGTATAAGTTGTCTAAGTATTCTTGTTGACTGTTTCATCTCCTCCATATACATCATAAAACGACCATAAGAGTCACATCTATCACTTGTAGGAATGTCAAAATCAAGCTCAGAGTATAGCTCATAAGGCTCCTCTTTTCTAATATCCCAATTGACATTTGAACCTCTAAGCATTGGTCCTGTACATCCCCAAGATAATGCATCTTCAGCAGATATAACACCTACATCTTCCAAACGCATCTTCCAAATACGGTTTTCATTAAGCAATGCACCATAAGTATGCACTACTTCATGGTCAAGTTTGTCACAGAATATAGCAAGATTTGTAAGCCAATTATCTGGTAAATCAAGAGGAACACCACCAATACGCACAGCAGAATGAGTAAGTCTTGCTCCACAGTAATCTTCCATCAAGTCCATAGCATACTCTCTCTCACGGAATGCATAAAGGAACACAGACATAGCACCAACATCAAGTGCATGAGTTGCAACAAAGAATAGATGCGAGATAATTCTATTGAGTTCCAACAACATAGTTCTTATTACTTGTGCTCTTCTTGGTGCTTCAATATCAAGAAGTTTTTCAACTGCAAGTGCATAAGCATAGTTATTAGAAGTTGATGCAATATAGTCAAGTCTATCTGTTGTTGGCAAAAACTCATTATATGTCATATTTTCAGCCATCTTCTCAATACCTCGATGAAGATAACCGATATCTGGTGTAGCTTTTACTACCTGCTCACCATTAAGCTCTAATATAAGTCTTAATTGACCATGTGCTGATGGGTGCTGAGGACCAAAGTTGATAACCATTACATTATCATCTCTTTCAAAATTTAGATTTTCAAAAAATGGGGTTAATTTATTAGTTTGTTGCATTTTTCTTCCCTATCTTCTTTCATCTAATTGCTTAGATGAGTTTTTATTGTAATTTACAAGTACTGTTTCGCTATATTCAATTGGGTTCTCTTTCTCACCCTCTGAAATATCTGCATTAAATGGTACTTCATATCCTACTCTTGAGAAACGCTTAGTATCATATCTTTCAATACGAGACTGGTCTCTATTTTCAGGACCTATAACATCTCTATACTCTTTACCAAAAATTTTATCTACCTCATACCAAGAAGCAAATTCATCTCCTATCATAGGATAAGTTTTAAGAAGTGGATGTCCCTCCCAATCGTCAGGCATAAGAATTCTTTTAAGGAAAGGATGATTATTTATCTTGATTCCAAACATATCAAACACTTCACGCTCTGCAAAAAGTGCCGACTTATACAGAGAGTTCACTGATTCAATGGCTTCTCCATCTTTAATTCGACAAACTACTCTTACTCTTAATGCTTCAGTAATATTTAAAAGCTGATAGAAAAGTTCAAACTCACCATCTTTAGCCAAATAATCTACTGCACTCTGCTCAGAACATTGTGTATATCCACAAGTTTCTTTAAGTATTGTGAGTGTTTCAAGATTAGTTTTTGGATCTATATGAATTATAAGTTGTCCTATTTCTACATAAGATTCTTTTGAGAGCTCGCCAAGTGCATCTACAACTACTTCAAAGTGAGTTCCCTCTTCTACTTTTGATCTTGGAATACGAGGTGCTACCCAATATCTATCAGTATAGTAGGATTTGCCCTGAACATTGTCTTTTGGTGTATATTTTCTCATTACACTAACCTTAAACTATTTTTTGTATTATTGTTCATATTTGCAGATTCTCTTCTGATTTTTTTCTGTAGCATCATCATTGCATACTGAAGAGTTTCAGGTCTTGGAGCACACCCAGGAAGATATATGTCAACTGGTATAATCCTATCAACACCTTGAACCGTTGCATATGTATTAAACATACCACCAGTATTTGCACATGAACCCATTGATATAACCCATTTAGGTTCTGTCATTTGGTCATAAAGTCTTCTTGCAAATTCTGAGTGTTTTTTAGATAGTGTTCCTGCCAATATCATTACATCTGCCTGTCTTGGAGATGCTCTAAAGATTGTCCCCATTCTATCGAAGTCATATCTTGATGCACCAGATGCCATCATCTCAATCGCACAACATGCCAAACCATAGGTTAAAGGCCAAAGTGAATTTGAACGACCCCAATTCACGAGTTTATCTACCGAAGTCAATGCTATCGGTAAGCCAGCTGAGCTGGCATAATTTACTTGATGCTGTGCCATTCAAGTGCTCCTTTTTTCCATGCATATACGAAACCAATCGTAAGTAATAAAATGAACAATATCATCTCAACAAATCCAAACCAACCTAAAAGCTTAAAGTCAATTGCCCATGGAAACATAAAGATAATCTCTACATCAAATAAAATAAACAGTAATGCTATCAAGTAAAACTGTACTGAAATTGTATTTGGCTGCTTTGTAACCTCAGGTCCACACTCATATATAGAAAGTTTTAACTTTTCTGTATCAAGTCTAGCCATTTTCCTAGAAACAAGTCTTGCTAAAAATAGTGTTGCTGGAAAAGCAACTGCTGTCAATGCAAATAGAACAAATACTCCAAAATATGGATGTTCCGTAATAACATGAGTCATATTAATCCCTTAACTATTTAATTCTTCTCTACGATGCTATCGAGAGTATTCTCAGAATATTACTTTTATAATATCGCAAAGATGGTTAAAATACTTTTGACTACAAATACTTTAAAATACTACTTTTTATGATGTAACTATGTGAAACAATAAAATAATGATACAATATGAAAAAATTATAGAGATTATTATGAAGAATTATACAAATATATTTTACTGGATTGCAATGATTGCATTACTTGTCTGGTTTGCCTATAGTAAAGGATGGATACTTGCCAACTTTAAATCTATCTCTGCAGAGCAAGCGTATAATTTAGTTATGAACGATAAAAATGTAACACTCTTAGATGTGAGAACTATTGATGAGTTCAATAGTCATCATGTTAAAGATGCTCAACTTATTCCTCTAGGAGTTCTTGAAAAAAACTTAGCTAAGATTCAAGCAATAAAGGATAAAAGCATACTTGTTTATTGTCAAACAGGTAGAAGAAGCGTAAGTGCTTCACGCATTTTAGAAAACAATGGATTTATACCCATAAATATTGATGGTGGTATTATTGCCATGAAACATGTGGGATTTAATATAATTAAATAGCATACTTAATTGCTATTTTAAATTTTATCTCTTAATAAACCTAATCCTAAAGCTCTAATATTATCTACTTTATGGAAGTGAAATGTTTTATATTCTTTAGTTTCTGGCTCTAGTAAAACAATGTTCTTTGTTATATTTTTTATATTTG
>Ga0164318_10006025_pt1 | contig 11751 bp, 10 predicted proteins | sample GuaBasSedimGuay9_FD_113734 | JGI IMG/M metagenome (GOLD analysis project Ga0164318, IMG submission 113734) | Subseafloor sediment microbial communities from Guaymas Basin, Gulf of California, Mexico - Guay9, Core 4571-4, 0-3 cm | ecosystem: Environmental > Aquatic > Marine > Hydrothermal vents... | reverse complement strand
TAATATTATAGTATCTAGGGTATTTTATCTTGAAACTTAAATATAAGTTAGTTGTGTTATACTGTTAATACAAAAACCATCGGGCTTCGTTAAGTCGTTAAACTGGGGATTCTTTTAGAAGGCATCAGCAAATATCCGTAAAGTGTAGCAGTCATTGGTCTGTTACTATACTACAAAAATAGTTTTCAATCTTAATTTTTTATCTTTAATTAAATCCATTTTGACAAGCTTTACTTCTGTATCATCATATTTTTTATAGAATTCAATACTTACTATTGTTTTTTTTGTTTTATAATGTTTAGTAATACTCTTTTTAACTTTAGTAAAATTTTCTACTATCTCAGGTATTTTACAAATATAATGAATATCTTCTTTGTGTCCCTTGTAAGTATGTCTTATATCATGACTATTTATCTCGCATTGATATTCTTTTAACTTACTTCTATATAATATTTTATTTATTTCAATAATTGCTCTTTGTGGTAATGGAAAATATATACTATCTATAAATTTATTACATGATAAGGAATTATCTATTAAAACACATATTTTAGACTCTAATTCTTGCATTAAATATTATTCATTATTATCTAATTTTACAATATTCTTAATGCTCTTTTTGGTATCTGAATTCAATCTTCTTTCAACCTTTTTTATATCTTCTTTAGGTTTCAAATTTTCAGGCACTATCCCACGAGTTATTAAAGTATCTCTAACTGTTTTATTATTTGTTGTATGCTCTAGTGATATTTGATTTTCATTATTCATATTATTTTCTCTTGCATTATGAATTGTTATTTCTGATGCAAAATCTTTTGCTTTTAATAATATTGTTGGCATAAAATCAGCAAGTGGTTTATTGTCTTTAATACCATATTTTAATTTCATTTGTGAAGTAGTATGATTAAAAAGTGCTTGGTCGCCTTTACTTCGTATTATTCCAAAATTATTATTTCCACCTGTTTGTTCATATATTACTTTTGAAAGTTCTTTTTCTGTATATTGCAATTTTTGTCTTGCTTCTACTCTTTCAATGTTTAATAATTGTTCTTCAATCAGTTCTGCTTTTCTAGTTTGTATTGCAAAATAAGTTTGTGCAAATGCTATTTGTTCTTTTTTACTATCTCCATTTTGTCCAATAAGATAACATGCATATCTTGTAAGCATCATATCTTTCACTTCTTTCGTAGCACCATTTGGCATTTGTATCGTTTTCCCGACATCGGGAAAATGCTCAACTACCTTATGTTTAGAGACTTCACAAGATATTTTTGCTTTATTAATTACATTTTTAAAGTTATCCCATTTTGAGTAGCCTAATAGTTGTTGTAAATCTCTAGCATACCAAAATTCAATACCATCTTTTGTATTATTTGAAGCCTCTTCAAAGTTTGTTGTATGTGTTTGTATAATATTTAGAGTCATCATTTAGCCTTTTTTATTTAAGCTTATCATAAAAATTAATTTTAAATTAAAAACATTGCAAATTGACATGTTATTATTTTACAATTATTTTATACAATTATATCCTAAATGATTTAATATACTTAATTGTCATAAAGAGAACATATGATTGATTAATTATTTAATCTTTTAAATTTTAATAGTTTTGGTTTTTTGATAGTAATACTTTTTACAATAAAATCTTTATTAGGCACTACTGGTGAGAATTGTATAGCTTCATATTGATTTAATTTATATAATATTGGATTTAACAATAATGTATTTAATGTTAAATCATTTAAAAGTATTTTCATAGTAATACTATCATTGTCTTGATAGTTGTCATTTAGATAGTTTATAACTTGAACTGTAATATCAAAATATGTCATAGACTTATTAAACATCTGTTCTATTAAATTTGATTGATAAAATACTTCATATTTTAAATTATACATAGACTGTTGTCCATCTTTATTATAATAGTTATCTTTTTTAATAAAATCATAACTTTCTAATAATTCTAAATTATTGATAATAATATCTTTATTAAGTTCTAATACATTGAATATAGTATTTCTATCTATTGGAACTCCATCAATTGATTGATTTTGTAATAATGCTTGAGTAATAAAAATATTTATTATTTTAAGTTCATTATCATTTAATAAAACACCATTCCAAAAATCAAATTATATCATATAATTAATTACTATGAAAATAGAATTTAATGAAAGGAGATATATCAAATGATAGCAACAGTAAAAGTTAAGTCATATATTAGAAAAGGGAAAAGAGTTAAATCACATTTTAGAACTTTACCAGATGGAATTTGTATAAATAATTTAAGATATAAATATTGTAGATAAATTTATCCAATTAAAAAGACTTACTGTTTTTTAGTAAGTCTTTAATTGGGGCTATTTATAGCAATATAATTTTGATTTTCATTTAAATACAAACTTTCTAGTAAAACTTTACTAGAACACAAAAAAGAAATATCTTTTAATGAACCTAATTCTAGTTTTAAATTACAACTTTCATTATTACATTCAATTGCATATCTAAACTCATTTTGATGAATATAAGTATTACATTTATTAAAATATGATATATTTCCATTATGTGAACTAAAATTTAAATAATCTACTTTATCACAATATAATTTACAGTGTTGACATCTTTTAACCATTGCTTCTTTTAATAATAAAGTAAATTTGCCTATATTTGTTATAACTACTGCAGTATCACCAAAATCTAAGCAACTTGTATCAATTATATTCTTGCCATTTTTAAATTGATTATTACTAAGGCAATATGTACAAAATAATAATGGATTAGGAGAGTTTTCTTCTCTATATTTGAAACTACCAATGATAGGCATAAGTTTATTATTTACTATTATCTTACTATCTTCTGGTGTATATATTTCCGTATAACCTTCATATTTATCACCTATTTGAGCATGATTATTTTCACTAAAAGAAGATAACCTTTGCATATATACCATTCCTTTATTATGTAGATCTTTCATAAATTTTTGTTCACCAAATTTTATTATTGCTACCAGTTTCAGCTAAACACCCTCAACAATCTTAATCTCTTCATCACTCAACCCATACAACTCATAAACCATATTATCAATCTCATTATCTACTAAACTTATTTGTGCTTTTAAATCCAATACAATTTTACTATCATTTTCAAATAATTCAATCCATTCATTTTTAAAGTTTCTCTCTTCAAGTTTTCCATTTAGTTTTATTTTTTTTGCTTTTTTATATTCTTTTATAAAGTCTTCAAATTCTAACTCTTCAAAGTTTTGTAGTTTTTTTGGTATCTTTTCAAGTTCTAATTCCTTGATAAAGTTTTGTTTTGTATTTTGATATTTTCTATTTAGAACTGATACAATTTTTGCTTTCTCAATATATTTTAATTTTTCTTCTTCTAATATATTTTTTATTGGTAGTTTATTCATTTTATTAGCATCTAACCTAACTCTACCACCTTTTTCAGCATCTCCAAAAGCAGGGAACATATATTTTTTTATAAAATGAAATAACTTTGAGTTTAAAATACATTGTAAATATCTATCAGCATTAGCAATAAAATAACAATTAGCACTTATATAATAACCCTCAGTGTCAAAATAAAAACCGTGAGTAAGTGCTGTATGATAATAAATTAATTTAGGTTGTTCTAATTTATCATAATAATCACAAGCTCTTAAATTCCAATAATCAACACCTTTATCTTGTCGTTTTATTAGTTTTTCTTTGTATTGTTCTAAATGGTTATATATACCACTATATTTTTCTTGAATATCTAAATCATATTGTGTGGCAACCATATATCTACCAGAGTGATTGAGATACCATTTTCCAAAATCATCTCCCTCTACCATTTTTTTTAGTAATGATTTAGAATTAATATCCTCTTTAATTATATTTATATATGTATCATTATTGATAATATAAGCTTGATTAAAACCAGTTTTAATTCCATAATATACTCCACCATTTGTATAATCATTAATATTAATATCTGTATTTTTAAACTTATTTAAAATTGAATAAACTATTGGATTTGTAAATTTCCATATTTCATTTGATAATGTATCTTTTTTATATGGAATAGTTTTATAATTTAATGATTGAGCTTCTCCTAATGACTTAACCATTAAATAAAAAATATCATTTTTATTTATTTCATTTTTTAAAATTATTGTTGCTGGTTCAGTAGATGCATCATCAAATATACTCAATTCTCCATAATTTATAATCTCTAAAATATTATAGTCTTTTAAATACTTTCTTAACTTCTCACCATATTTTCGTTCCATCCACTTATTTGGCGTGATAAATCCTAATAAACCTTTTTTTGATAATAATTTTATAGATAACTCATAAAAATAAACATATAAATCTGCTGTTGAAGTAGCAACACTACTATATTTTAAAATATACTTTTCTTTTATTTTATTATCTATCAGCTCTTGTCTTACATAAGGAGGATTACCAATAACAATATCAAAACTTCCCTCTTCAAATGGCATATTTAAAAGAGAATTAGCACAAAGTATTTTATCTGCAAGTTTTGTAAGTGGTCTCCCCTTTTTAGCAGTTCTTAACCATAAAGAAAGTTTTGCTATTTCTACTGCATCCTCATTTATATCTACTCCATAAATATTATTTTCTAAAACACTTTCTTCAACTGTATAAACAGCAAATAAATCTCCCATAAGTGCTAAGTCATTTTGTAGGTTTGTATGTTCTTTTATCAGATAGTCTAATGCTTGATTTAAAAATGCTCCACTACCACAAGCTGGATCTAAAATCTTTAAATTAAATAACCAATCTTTATAAGTTTCTAAATTCTCTTTTGTGATTTGTTCTGTTTTATTTAGTTTCTTACTATTTTTAGGTGCTTCAACATTTAAAATTTTTAACTCTTCTCTTTTCTCAATACAAAGTTTTCCTAGAGTATTATCAACTATATATTTTGTGATATATTCAGGAGTATAAAATACACCATCTTTTTTTCTTTTAGATTTTGTTTTGTCAAATTCAGTATCATTTATGTTTGCATTTATCTCTTCTAAGTCTGTTAAAGATTGCTCAAATATATGTCCTAATATATTTACACCAACTTCACTTTCAAAATCATAATCACTTAATTTTTGAGCTTTAACATCTAAAACTATATCATCTATAATTAAGTTATCCAATACTGTATCAGTAGCAAATAAACCACCATTATATTTAGGTATGTTTAGTTTTTCATTTCCACTATTTACAGCATCAAAATAAAACTTATAAATATCATATAAAGAATAATCTGTAAATCTTTGGTTTGTAAATTCTCCTCTTATCTCTTTAATGGTATTTGGATTAAGTAGTCCTCTATCTTCTCCAAATAATATAAATATAATTCTATCACATAGTTTTTGTGTTAAGCGAAGTAATAATGCTTTATCTAAATCATTATTTTTTACAAGATTTTCAAACAGATGATTTCTAAATATTGAAAAATCCCTATATAACTCTTTTGAAATATCTTGCTCAAATATAGCTGTTTTTTCTTTTAGTTTTTGGGGTATATTATCTTTGATACTTTCATAAGATAAAAGTAAATGGAACTTTTTAAAATCTTCATAAGATAGATTAAATAAACTAAACTTTTCATAAGCAGTTTTTTTATCAATATAAAATCTTAACTCATCAAAGTTAGAGATAATAATATATTTTGAATTTGTGTGTGAATTATGATAGTTAAATGCTTGTATCTCTATCTTATCAAGGTTTTTAGTATCTTGACCTTTTAGTTCTATGATACCAACTATCTCATTATTTACAGATATTACACCATCTGCTTTTTTACCATCTGTTTCATTTTTCTTTTCTCGTTCTAGGTTAAAGTTTGTAGGGTCGCTACTATCAAGAGTAAAACCTAAACATTTTTCAAAAATTAACTGTAAAAATTCTGTTTGAAATTTTCTTCTTTTACTTTTTTGATATAGTCTATTTTTTCTAAATATCTTTGATATTCTACCCATCTAATAGCAACTAAACTTTCATCTTGACTTGTATTTTTTAAAACTGATTTTTGTAACATAGACATTGTGGGCAGAACCTTTATCTGTTTTTATAATATTTTATCTAAAGATAACTTATTAAGCTAAATATATAATTATTAGTAAAAAAATTTATAACTTTTTCTGTACATAAAAAAAGTAGCAGTTTTAATCTGCTACTTTTTGAAAAATTAAATTTTAATTACTATTCTTCATCAGCATGTAAATCAATCTCAGTATGAATAGGTTTCATAGCAGGGAAAAGAAGTACATCTCGTATGCTATGTTGATTTGTAAGCATCATTACAAGTCTATCTATACCTATACCTTGACCAGCACATGGAGCCATACCATAAGATAATGCATTTACAAAATCTGCATCCATCTCATGTGCTTCATCATCTCCTGCATCTTTAGCATTCATTTGACCTTCAAATCTTTGAAGTTGATCTAGTGGATCATTTAACTCACTAAATGCATTTGCTATCTCTTTTCCTGCCATAAAAAGTTCAAATCTTTCAGTAACTTGTGGATTTTCATCACTTCTTCTAGCAAGTGGAGAAATCTCTACAGGATAATCTGTGATAAATGTAGGGTTAAGTAATTTAGCTTCAACATACTCATCAAATAATTCACCTTGTAATTGACCTAAGTTAAGATTTGGTTTTACTTGTACTTTTTGCTCTTTTAAATATGCATAAATAGAATCTATATCGTTACAAACTTCAGCAGGTACTCCACCAATTTCAGTTAAACTTTTTACAAGTCCTATCTCAGTAAAATCTGTAAAATCTATCTCAATATCACCATAAGGTAATGTTGTAGGTAAAGCTAAGTGTTCAAATAAATATTCAAAATACTCTTTTGTGATAATAATTAAATCTTTATATGTTTTATATGCCCAATAAAATTCTATAGATGTAAACTCTGGATTATGTGTAGCATCCATACCTTCGTTTCTAAAGTTTCTATTTATCTCAAATACTGCTTCAAATCCACCAACAATAAGTCTTTTTAAATATAACTCTGGTGCAATTCTTAAATATCTATCTACACCAAGTGCATTATGATGTGTTGTAAATGGTTTTGCATTTGCTCCACCTGCTATTGGATGCATCATAGGTGTTTCAACTTCTAAGAAACCTTTATCTTCAAAAAATCTTCTTGTAAGTGATATAACTTTACTTCTAATATGAAAAGTTTTTTTAACTTCACTATTCATAATTAGGTCTAAATATCTTTGTCTATATCTTAACTCTTTATCTGCAAGACCATGATATTTTTCTGGCAATGGAGATATAGCTTTTGTAAGTAATTTAAATTCTCCAACATGTAAAGACAACTCACCCTTTCCTGTAATAAAAGGAAAACCTGTAACCTCTACAATATCTCCAACTTCAACAGTTTTCTTAAATATTGTGTTGTAAAAACCTTCTGGTAGATTATCTCTAGTTACATAAACTTGAAGCAATCCACTTTCATCTTCTATTTTAAGAAATGTAGCCTTACCCATAAGTCTAAAAAATTTAATTCTTCCTGCAACTGTATATATTCTATTTTCATCTCTTTTATTTTCTTTAGATTCAATATCACTATTTACATTGTTGTATTTTTCAATTGTTGTATTTCTTTTTGATTCATTTGAATATGGATTAAATCCAGATTCTCTTAATAGATCAGCTTTTTGAATTCTTTGTTGTATATATTTATTGTCAAACAATTTGTATTTCCTTTTTACTTTTTATTTTTTTGTGTATCTCTACATTTTTTACAAATACCAAATATTTGCATCGTATGACTTGTAATTTCAAAGTCATTTTTTAAAGCAATAGCATCTTGCCTTTTTTCTATTTGTTCATCATAAAATTCAACTATTTTACCACATTGAGTACAAATAATATGATCATGATGTTCGTTTTTATTATTACTTTCATATTTTTTTCCATCTTTACCAAAAGAGATAGATGAGATAAGTTCAACCTCTTCCAAAAAATTTAGCGTTCTATAAATAGTTGCGATTCCAATATTTTGCTGTGGATACTCTTTTTTTATGATGGCGTGAACATCTTCCGCATTTAAATGATCGTCTATATTTAAAAGTATTTCAAGTATCACTGCTCTTTGTTCAGTATACTTCATACCTTTGTTTTTTAAAACAATTTTTAAATCATCAATTGCTATATCATTATTTTTCACTTGTAGTATCCATAAGTTGTTGTTTTAACTCTTCTGCTTTTTTTGCTAATTCTTCTTTAGAAATTTCTTCTATTGTATCTTTTGCTTCTTCAACTACCACATCTAATTGTTTTGTAACTTGAGCTTGAAAATGTGTCGTATCAAGCTTAATAATATAACTTCCTGTTTGAATCAACATAGGAAAAACTATACTATCTTTTAATTTTGGCTCTATATTATCACTTATTGCTTTTACTTGTGATACTGCGTAAGCTATGATTGAAAACAGTAAAAATACTTTACTTGCTCCAAACATAAAACCAAAAATTCTATCAAATATACCCAATCCACTTGCACTAAATATTTTTTCTAAAATCACACCACAAACATAAGCTAATATCCAAAAAACAATGATAGTTACGACAAAACCAATAAGTAAAATTGTATTTTCGTTTTCCATAGGGATAATACTATTTGCAATATCTCCAACACTTTTAGCTAATCGTGATGCTACAAATACACCACCAACTATACCAATAAGCCCAAATAATTCTTTTGTCAATCCTCTAATTAACCCTTTTAAACCAAGAACAACAACCAATGTCAAAATTACAATATCAAATATACTAATGTTTTCCAAAAAAATTCCTAAATTTATATCTATTTTATTTACGATTATATCTATTTTTTCTATAAAATTATCTAAAACTAATAATTTTTTGATAATATTTCAATACTAAAGGATATTTATGTATGAAAATATAATCGCTGTTTCTATTGATGACAATGAACAAAATCTTATGCTACTTGAAGCGTTTGCAGATCAAATTCATTTAAAAGTAAAAAATTTTATAGATCCTGTTAAAGCATTAGAATTTATCACAAATAATGATGTTGATATAATATTTACAGATTATATGATGCCTGAATTAAACGGTTTAGAACTTATTGCCCAATTTAGAAAAACAAATTTATCTACACCTATTATAATGGTAACAGCAGCAGGTGAAAAATCTAGGAGTGAAGCTTTAAGCGCTGGAGCAACTGATTTTTTAAATAAACCTCTTGACCTTAGTGATTTTATAGTTAGAACTAAAAACTTATTGGCTTTGAGAGATGCACAAATTCAATTAAGCAATAGGGCAAAACAGTTAGAGATTGAAGTAGAAAAAGCAACTCAAGATTTAATTCATAGAGAACACGAATCATTAATAGTTTTAGGAAAAACTGCGGAATTTAAAGATCCTGAAACAGCAAATCATATTGCAAGAGTTGCACACTATTCAAAACTATTAGCTTCTAAATATGGACTAGATGAGGAGCAACAAGATATTGTTTTTTACTCTTCACCTTTTCACGATATTGGAAAAGTTGGTATAAAAGACAATATATTATTAAAACCTGGCAAACTTACTGATGAAGAGTTTGATATTATGAAAACTCATTCTGCTATTGGATTTGAGATATTAAAAGATACACAAAGTAAATATTTAAAGATGGGTGCTACTATCGCTATCTCTCACCATGAAAAGTTTAATGGCAAAGGTTATCCACATAAACTAAAAGGTACAGATATACCTATAGAGGGAAGAATTGTTGCTATTGCTGATGTATTTGATGCTTTAGTATCTCAAAGACCTTATAAAAAGCCATGGACTTTTGATGATGCTGTGGAACTACTAAAAAAAGAGAGTGGAGAACATTTTGATCCTAAGTTAGTTAATATATTTGTAGACAATATTAATTCAATAAAAGAGATTTATAACAACTTTCAAGAATCATTTTAAAGATTCTTGAACTACTTTTACCTCATCAACTAACTCACTAAAATCTTGGATTAAAGATAAATTTTCATTATTTATTGCTTGTATTTCTATACTTGAAGCTAAATTTGAAATATTATCCATTCTTAAATTTAATGATGCACCTTTAATCTTATGTGAATAGTTTTTAATAGAATCAAAATCTATATTTTTAATACTTAATTCTAAACCATCTAAATCCTCATCAATAGTATTTACAAAACTTAAAACAATTTTTTTCACAACAATCTCTGGCAATCCCATATTTTTAGCAGTATCTTCAAGACTATATTTAATTTTTTCTTTAATTTCAGTCTTCTGTTCAATCTTATTTAACACTACATTTTTTTTAATAGCTAAATGTTTTATAAATACTCCATCTAATTTTATCTCATCTACTGGTTTAAGTAAATAATCATCAAAACCTATTTTCATAGTTTCTTCTTTATCAACTTCTATAGCATTTGATGTTAATGCAACTATTGGAGTATGTTGTATATCTTTTATTTGTTCATATTCTATAATCTCTTTTGTTGCTTCTTTACCATTTTTTATTGGCATATTAATATCCATAAGTATCATATCATAACTATTTAATTTAAATAAATCTACTGCCTCTTGTCCATTTGATGCTATTGTATATGATATACCTCTTAGTTCTAAAAGCATTGATATTAATTGTTGATTTACTAGATGATCTTCGGCAACTAAAATACTACCACTAAATTGAGTATAATTCTCATTCTTTATTTCAAGTGATATATTTTCTTGATTAAGTAACGAAACTAAAAAATCAGATATAACAGATCTATTAAATGGTATATTTAAAATAGTAGCATTCTTTAGCTCTTCACATTTTGTTTTTTCATAAGATAAAACCAAAATTTTATTATTTCGTATCTCATTAAAAGAGATCATATTATCATCTATTTTTGTTTCATCTATAATTATTAAATCTATATTATTCAGATTTTCTATATCTAAACAATTTTTATAAATAGTTAAATTTGTAAGATAATCAAGATATGTTTTTAACTCATTATAATGGTAATTATCAATATTTTCAGATTCTACTATTGCTATATTTAGTTTATTTAATTCTTCTAAATTTTTATTATTTGATTCTGTTATTTGATATTGAAGTTCAAAATAAAATTCACTACCTTCACCCTCTTTACTTGTAACTTCTATAATTGAACCAAGTGTTTGTACTATTTTATTACTAATACTCAATCCAAGTCCAGTTCCCCCATATTCTCTACTTGTACTATCATCAGCTTGTGTAAACTCTTGAAATATTGCTTTTTGTTTATCTGGGCTTATTCCTATCCCACTATCTTTTACACTAAATCTTATTTTACAAGATTCTTTATCTTGTGATGTTAATTTAATATCTAATACAATCTCACTATCATTTTTCGAAAATTTAATTGCATTTGACATAAGATTTGATAATACTTGTTTGATTCTAAGTGGATCGCCAATAATTTTTTGTAGTATTTTAGGATCTATATATGAAATTATATTTATATTAGATTCATCTGCTTTAGCTATAAAAAGATCAACAATCAAATTAAACTCTTTAAATGGATTAAATTCAATCTTTTCACATACTAAACTACCATTTTCTATTTTTGAAATATCTAAAATATCATTTACAATTCCAAGTAAATTTTCTGCACTTTTATCTATAACATTTATATAATTAGATTCTTTTTTCTCTAGTTCTGATCTTTTTAAAATCTTTGTAAATCCTATAAT
>Ga0164318_10006023_pt1 | contig 11751 bp, 6 predicted proteins | sample GuaBasSedimGuay9_FD_113734 | JGI IMG/M metagenome (GOLD analysis project Ga0164318, IMG submission 113734) | Subseafloor sediment microbial communities from Guaymas Basin, Gulf of California, Mexico - Guay9, Core 4571-4, 0-3 cm | ecosystem: Environmental > Aquatic > Marine > Hydrothermal vents >... | reverse complement strand
TTTATAATTTTATGATGTCCCCCTGCACTGCATCTTGAAACGTTCTTCTATCGCCAAACCTCAACACAGCAAGCTGCGCCTGCGGTTTGGCTTAAATCAGAGCGTTCCAATCTACAGCACAGGGAAACGCCTAAATTTTACAAACCGATTACGTTTGAGTATAAACTATTTCGATCCTTTTCTACCCACAGATTTTGTTAACGAGGCTTATTTATAATAACACACATTTTTTTTTAGTTCAAGGAACCCTGTAAAAACATATGGGAATGACAAACAGCAGAACAGACAATAGGATGTACTGCCCCCTGTCCTCTGTAATCTGTTTATTGATTTACCACTTTTCTGCTGATTGCTTTTACTGTAGGATGAGAAAATATAATTACGGTTAAATCATCAATAATCGCGTAAAAACAAGGCATTACCAATAAAGTAATCCAGGTAGAAAAAAATAAGCCCCAGCCAATAGCGAGAGCCATAGGCCGCAGAAAAGGGTCAAAACCGCCAATTCCGTAAGCCACAGTACTTAAGCCGGCGACTGTAGTCAGAGTAGTTAACAGCACAGGCCTAAACCTTAAAGTACCAGCATTGACAATAGAAGTTCTCCTTTCTACTCCCTGTATGCGCAGTTTATTAATAAAATCTACCAGCACAATAGAATCATTAACCACAACTCCCACTAAACCAACTATACCAAGAAGCGCCAAAAAACAAAGCGGTTCATGATGAATAAGAAAAGTAAGCACTAAACCAATTAAAGCAAACGGAATTGTCAGCATTACAACAAAAGGCTGAATCAAAGAATTAAACTCCACTGCTAAAATCAAAAAAATCAGAAAACCCGCAAACAGGGATGCGATAATTAAACTATGCAAAACTTTTCTGTTTTCCTCCTGTTCTCCGCCAAATTTTAACCTATAACCAGGATACTGATTACTAATATTTTTAAATTTTTCTGCTAATAAAGCATTTACTTTAGTTGAAGTCATTTGCGCATTATCAACTTCTGCTGAAACAGAAATGTAACGTTTGCCGTCTAAATGCGTAATTGAAAGCAAGCTTTGTTTGGTTTCAATACGCGCTATTTTAGATAAAGGCACAAGGTTTCCTAACGAGTTTGGGATGAATAATTTAGCAAAAATTTCTTTGCTGTTTCTCTGCTCAAGCGGCAATCTGACTAAAACTTTTATTTTTTCTTCTGCATTTGTTTGTTTTATCTTTGTAGCCAACGCGCCTTCAAACGCGTTACGCACACCTGCGGCAACGCTGTTAATCGTAAGCCCGGCTTTAGCTGCTTTTTGTTTATCCACAATTACGCGCAATTGTTTTGCCGCTAAATTATAATTATCCGCGATATCAGAAACACCAGGCAATGTTTCTAAATACGTTTTTACTTTTTGCGCGATTTCTCTGCAAATTTTGTAATCCTCTCCTCTGATTTTCACATCTACTGATTTGCCTACTGGAGGCCCCTGTTTGAATTCTTTAAAATAAAGTTTCTCAAATCCGATAACTTTTTCTATTTCAGAGCGCAATTGCTCAATAATTTCCTTAGCCCCTTTGTCCCTTTGCTGCAAAGGTGTAAGATATATGGTAATCTGGGCAAAATGCGGGGCAAACTTACTATTGGGATCTCCTGCGCCGCGGTTCTCAGAAAGCAAGCCAATATTAGTTTCAAACATACTTAAATATTTTTCTGGAATACCGCTAACTATATTTTCTACAGGCACAATCAATTGCTCCATTTTTTTTAACGGCGTTCCCGGTTCTGCTTCAGCGCAAATCTGAAACTGTTCTACACCTCTTGAATCAAACATAACAAACGGAATTTTAAATTTAATCATCCATAAAGCGCCAAAAAAAACAAAAATTGTAACTACTGCAACTAAATAGCGATATTTTAGCGCCAGGGTAAGCACATTTTTATATTTGTTTACAATAAAATTAAAAACAGGCCTTCGCTTTTCTGCTCCAGTTTTCTTAGCATAAACTGGCTTAATAAAATCAGCAAGATGCGAAGGCAAAATAACAAACGCTTCTAAAACTGAGCCGCAAAGCGCGATAATTACCATTAAAGGAATATTTCTGATGAATTTTCCTATAATTCCTGACATACACATTAAAGGCAGAAAAGCGCATATTGTTGTTGCAACAGTTGCCATAACCGGGGCGATCACCTCTGTGGTGCCTTTAATTGCTGCCTGGCGCGGGGGCATCCCTGATTCTACATAACGAAAAACATTTTCTGAAATAATAATCCCGTCATCCACAACCATACCTAAGACAATAATCAAACCAAACATGGTCATTAAATTAATGCTTATGCCTGAGAAATACATTATTATAAGAGCTGTACACATAGATATAGGGATACCAAGAGCTGTAAAAAATGCAGCACGCGCGCGCAAAAAAATAAATAGAATAATCAATACAAAAGCAAACCCGATCACCCCATTTGAACTCAACACTCTAAGCCTGCGTTTAATATAATAAGACAAATCGTCATAAGTTGTAATTTTTAATCCAGCAAAAGCCTGAAGTCTAAATTCAGTTAAAATTTTATTAACACTGTCCACTACATTGATTGCATCAGCTTTTGACCTTTTATACACAACTAAAGAAATTGCTTTTTTGCCGAAAACTCTGGTTTTCCTATTTTCTTCTTCTAAAGTACGGCGCACAAAAGCAACATCCTTGACCTTCAGCCAATTCCCGGAATCATTAGCCCTGATAATTACATTTTCAATTTCTTCTTTAGTTGTAAATTCACCTAAAATTTTAATGCTGAATTCCTGTGTGTCAGTTTTTAATTTCCCGCCTGGGATACTGACATTTCTATTACGTAAACTTCGGCTGATTTCCTGAATACTAATATGGTTATTCCGCATTTTTTCTAGGTCAGGTTCGACCCAAAACTCTTCATCCCTGTAACCATTGCGTTCAACACTAGCCACACCATCAATCTCTTCCAATTTATCCTTTAACAAATCAACTGCAGCACGTATTTTAAATTCATCAAGATCACCGCTTAAAGCAATATTAATTACTGGTATTTTTTTAGAAGTGATTTTTGTAACGATCGGCCTTTCTTCAACTTCTTCAGGCAGGCCAACTACCCTGTCCACTGCTTTTTGAATATCGCTGACAACTTTGTCTTGATCATCTGAGTCAGGATTAATTTCTAAGATGATCGAAGACATACCTTCCCTTGATGCAGAGCTAATCTCATCAATGTCATCTACAGCTTTTAATTCTCTTTCTAAAGGCGTGGTAACTAATTTTTCCACATCTTCAGCAGAAGCGCCGCGGTACGCGGTATTTACAGAAACGATATCAAAACTAATTACCGGAAAAGCCTCGCGGTTTAAATTAATTAAACACAAACCTCCGGCAACAAGTAAAAAAAAGGAAAGAAGATTCACAAATAAAGAATGCTTAACTGAAAATTCTACAATATTCATAATTTTAATTCGGTTAAAAAATCAGTAGGGGCATGGTTTATCATGCCCGGGATCTTTTGATTATTATAAAACAGGGTACAGGTAACCAGGTATTCAGAATCAATTCTCCTGCCCCCTGCCCCCTGCCCACGGAGCCCTGTTTATTATTATTTTATTAAATCTATCATTGTTATTTCGGGTTTGATAAATCAAACCCCCTACGAATAATAATTATTACGTAAATACAATTTGTACCGTTTGCACAGCTAATACGCTAATCAGCACCCGCTATAACTCATCACCGCTATATTCTGCTAACAATGAATTCTGCGCTAATTTTAAATCAATTTCCGCTTGTTTGTAGAAAAATAAATTTCTCACTAAGCTAAGTTTCGCGTTTAATAAATCTTCCTGATACCTGATTAAAGTGTCCGTTGTAGAACGGCCGGCATTAAATCTTTTTTCTTCAAATGCAAGCTTAGATTTTTGCAAACCAACAATTTCGCGTTCCAGTTTTATCTTTTGTAAAATATTATTTACCGAGTCAACACAAGTATCAATACCTATTTGGATTAACAATTCAACTTTTTGTAAAGATATTATTGCCTTCCCTTTTTCTAACCTGGCTCTATCCCTATTGCTGCGCGCTAAAGTGTTTTCCAAAGGAAAATGCAAATTAATACCTGCGTAAAATTCAGGATTGTCCTGCGCGGTAATATCCTGCCAGGCCTTGCTCTGGCTCGCGTTTACGCCATTATGAGAAAATGATGTCTGTAAATCAATCTCCGGCCAAAGGCTATTTTCTTTTAATTTCAGGTTAATTTTTTTTATTTCAACCTCTTTTCGCGCCTGCTGATAATCACGCCGATTAGCAAAAGCAATTTCTAACGCGATCACAGTACCAACTGGTTCAAACCTCATCACGTCTAATTTTTCTTCTGGAGATAAAGAAATTTCAAGATTCTCTAAATGCAGGCACATAAGCAAAGAGTTATTCGCTGCAACAAGATTATGTTCTGTGCCAAGCAAATTACTCTGCCTTTTTGCCACATTAGCATGGGCAGCAAAAAGTTCCGCATCTTCAATTAAACCTAATTCTTTTTTCTTTTTAAAAAGAGCATATAAGCTTTCAGCTTTTTTGAGCATATTTGTTTCAATTAAATGCTCTTCATATTTTAAAACAAGATTCCAGTACGCAATTTGTGCTTTAGCAAGAGCTTGCTCAATTTTATTTAACGCTGTATAATCGCTATTTTCTATTTGCAATTTAGTAATTTTAATCCGGCCGCGGTCAATTAAACCAAAATACTTCTTGCCCACAGGCTGGCGCAGGGAAATTTTTGCTTCTGCTTCATACGCTGGGGTAATTGATACAGATGTGCTGTCAGTAGAGTTACGCTGTCCGATAAAATCAACGGCAATATTTGTGCCTGAAAAAATCTTTTTTGAAAGGCCGAAAGAATAATTATTAGCTGTGGATTTTGTGCCTGAAAGGCTATATACGCTTTTGTGCTGATTATTTAAATAACCAGCATCAAGATTAAGGTTTGTATCATATATAGAGCGCGATGCTTTTAAGTCAGTCCTATTTATATCTACTTCATATTGAGCAATTTGTACATCAAAACTATTTTCTAGGCACAGCCTGCTTATTTGTCCTAAATTTGTCCGCATAACCGGCTGAGTAATTTCTGAGCCCTGAGCATAAACAAAATTTCCCAGCGTAAAAAAAATAATCACTAAAAAAAAATTTATATTTATTTTCATTATGCCTCCCCTCATCATTAAAGATAACATAAATTATACCTGATTACAAAGATTAATATTGGGTGTGTCATGGCAAATAAACCAGGAACAGGGCAGGCCAAATACCATTCGTAGGGGGTTTGATTTATCAACCCCCTAATAATATTATCAATACCAGGCATGATCAATCATGCCCATACAGGGTATACAAAAAGTATAGCAACAACATTGAAATTTATAATGCAGGGGGTCTATTTTATATTTTTTATATTTGTAACTGGTGACTTTTCTTGCGCCAACTTTTCCAAAATTTTTTCAAGGCATTGGTTTAAAAACACAGCTTCTAGATTAATTGATTTCTGAAAAACCAAATCCTCTGAAAAATCTTTCTCTAGATCATTAATTTTTTTGCCTTTGGAAAATTCCATATTAACCTCAGACTCACGTTCCATTTGCATTAATTCTTTAAACACTCCTGTATGCAAAATTTGCAAAATATATTCTTCACCCCTGATAATACGCGCTGGTTCTTTTAATTTCGCTAAAAGTAAAGATATATTTTTTTTATCCACGTCTTCTTTTTCAGATAATTTAAAGATTTGCGCAAGGATATTAATAATCTCAGATGATGCTGAATGCAAATTCAACACCTTAACTTGCAGTTCTTTGACTTGTTCTTTTATATGATTTAAATCAGGCGTATCTGTTTCTAAACACGCTTGCTCAATAATATTACTTATCGGAATTTCTAAGCCGCAATATTGGCTGATTACATCCTGCAAATACATTACTTTTGTGCCTTTTATGCCTACTCCTCCTTGAGTCGCGTTAATGCAAAGCCTTTTAGAATTTTTAACCATTTTTTCAAATGCCTGTAAATATACATACATTTGCGGGTCAGTTAATAATGTTTCTCCGGTAATAGAACTTTGTACAGGTAATGTAGTCCGTTCATAACCTTCTACAGGCACGCGAGAACCTGTGCCTCTGGCATGGGTAAACCCTCCGGGAAAGGATAAATCCTGTCCAATAAAAATAACAGGATCACAGCCAAATTTTTCTGCTGCAAAAAAAACAAAATGCGCCACACACATTCCTTTAGAGATAACGCCTTTATCTCCAATCATCCGGTGTATCCATTCAGTAAATGGGCCAGCGCACGCGCACACAAATCTAGGCCCTTGATAAGTTTGTAAACAGGTATATGAGGAGTCCATCATAAATACTACAGGCACATCTGTGACACTAACATCTTCAAAATGCAATCTGCTCTTTTCGTATAAATCAGCAGTAAAAACAAGATCCGGCTTTATGTTGTGCGCAAGTAAAATTTTAAACGCAGTATCTGTAGATAAAATTAAAGCCTTGCCTTTAACAGAATGGAGTAAATCCACATTTTTATCTAAAGAAGGCCCGGCAGAAACAATAATTGCCGGCATATTTTTGAATTTATCAAAAAGCGTTTTTACTCCCGCAGAATTCATCGCTTCTGTAAAATTCAGGGAAGCATTATAAATAAAAAGCCTCCGGTATTTTGTTAATGTATGCATACTAAAAGCATCTGTCCTGATGCTGTCTAAAATCCGCTTCCTTAAATCTTCAAAATAGCTTCTATTTAAAAGTATTGCGGAATTAAGCTCCACAAACGCGCTTTTAGCAGACAAAAGCAGTAAGGAACTGCGTGTTAAGCAGGCATAAATATCTAATGGAGATACATCGATAAAAAAACGTAACCGCTCTATTCGCAAAACAGGCCGCAAATCACAAACTTTTAAAGCAGTTACAAATAGCTTCAAATCAGGCTCAACAATAATCAAATAATTAAATAAAATATTTTTGCGTAAAAGTTCTAAAATATGATAACCAAAACCAAAACCAAAAATAAATAGATTATCCTTATCCCCAATTTCCTGCTGAGCAATAAAATCCTGTGCTTCTTTTATAGGATCATAAAAACTATGCAAAAATTTATTATTTATTTTTAATGTAGGCTGTCCATTTTTTGCATAAATAATATCCTGACAATAATCCGCGGAAACAGTTTCCACTTTTTCTGCTATTTTAGGATGATATTTTTTTAATGTAGAAATATTTTGCTGATAAAAATTCATTTTAACTTTTCAATAATTTTATATTTTTGTAAAAATCGCGCAATTTTTTTCTTCTCACATTTAAACTTTTATCTTTAATCCGTTCAGGATCTACAGGCATTTCTGAAGGAGAACAAACCAGCATAATCTTATTCGCAAAAAACAGCTGTTGATCATTTTTTTGATCATTAAAATTATGCAAAGTTATATACATTTGGCCTGGTTTTAAATTTTTTGCCAGCGGAAATTGCAGACATTTGTTCTGCTCTGTACTCATCTTAAGTTCAACGGTATCCGGAAATAACAACTGCATCTTTTCAATTTCAAACCCGGAAAGAGCCGCAAGTTCTGTTAAGCTGTTGTGGGTGAACCAGCGGATATGTTCTTCATTCATTATTCCGCCTTCAGCTCCATATAAAAACCAGCCTTGAGAAAGTTCATAAAAAATTTTCCAGTATTGCATATTAGGCGCGACTAAAATAAGCCTGCCGCTTTCAGAAAGATATTTACGCAGTTTAGCCAGCACATACCATGGGTCATAAAGATGCTCTACCACGTCATGCATAATAATATAATTAAAAAATCCTTCAAACTCTTTGCCTAATTCCGTATGTTCCTCTTCCATGTTCATAATCCAGGCGTGGTCAAGATATTTTTGTAATACTTGCCTGTACTCTTCTCTTATTTCCACGCCATAAAGCTGTTTGCAATGCTTATCTCTTTTCAGTTTTAAAAGTAGGGCACCTTGATTACACCCAAAATCTAATATTTTTTCCGCGTTTTCCGGAATAATTCCATACACCTGAGGCCGGCAAATATTGCTTTTAATTAAATCATCAATTTCTTCTTTTGTGCTCATACAAACAGCCTTTCAATAAATAATTATACTCAAACGTAATAGGTTTGTAAAATTTAAGCGTTTCCCTGTTCCCTATATTGGAACGTTTGAGGATATATCCTATTCCCATCTAAGGGGAAAATCTGAACGCAAAAGTTTATGTAGAGGGATCCAATTTATTATTATTTTTTCTCTTTTTTCTCTTTTCTTTAAATTCCTGGTAATAAAAAATATTGTTTTCGCCTTAAGCTCTTGAGCGACTTTTATTATCGTTTCTATATCTTTTTCTTCTATGTTTTTTTCATAACTGATAAATTTTGATTCTACAAGAACAAAGTCTCCCTGCCTATTCTTAAAAACAAAATCAACCTCTTTTTGATTTTCGTAATAAAAATTTGTTTTGAAAAACCCACTAAGGAATTTAAAAAGGATATTTTCCACCGCGCTGCCAAGATTAAACTTGCTGGACAAATCATGAAGAAGCCCAACATCATGCAAGTAAAACTTTTTAGCGGAATATATTTTCTTGCTTCTGGAACGAGAAAATCGTTCTATTTCCTCCACAATAAATGTTTGCCTCAAAAAAGTAACATATTCTTTCGTAGTATCAACACTCAAGCTTAATATTTTGCTCAGTTTAGTATAACTTGTTTGATGTCCGTTTCGATCAGAAAGAAGCAAGATCAAATCCCGAACTATATCCGGATTTTTGATCCCATGCGTATAAACAATATCCTTGAAAATAATTGCTTCCAGTAAATCGGTAAAATAACTGTCATCTCTTTGCAAAACATACTCAGGATAACCGCCAACTTTTAAATATTTTTCCAAATAAGCTTCATATTTATAATCCTCTATGGGAGAAACAGAAACATTCTTAAATTGCAAAAATTCCTTGAAATCAAGCGGATCTATTTTTACTTTTTCATATCTTCCTGTAAGAAAAGAGGTCTTTTGAAAAATCTCAGCGCTGGCAGAACCGGATAAAAATACTTTCACATTCTCCGTATCAATCAAAGACTTTACCGCTTGTTCCCAATTTTTAATATACTGCACTTCATCGAAAAATAAATATATTTTCTGGGCTCGGCTAAGCAAATGCGTTGTTCTATATTTTGTCACTATTTCCAGAAGGGAAACTTTTGCCAATCGAGGATGATCAAGCAATACATATAAAATATGCCGCGGTTTTATATTTCTCTCAAAAATCAAATGATTGATAAGTTGCTTCAAAAGCGTGGTTTTTCCCACTCGTCTTGAGCCTGTCACTAAAACCGCCCTTTTATGCTTAAGGGATTTAATCAAGCGGGAAAGATATTTTTGGCGCATAATACCAATGTCAAATTTTTTATTCTCCCACCATGGGTTGATAAGATAAAATAATTCTCTCATAATAACAATCTATCATAACTCGATAGTTTTGTCAATAACTATCTACTGACACTCGACAGTTTATGGCTATTTAAAGTTTGAGTATATTTACCAATCATCCTTGTTCAGGCGGATACGGGGATTCGCCCCTACGTTATAATTTATCTTATTAAATTCACCAAAGGACTTAACATCAGCCTGACTACACTTCTCGCCCAATCACTATGCCGAATATAATCTGCCATCTTCGGGCTGTATTTATAATACAAATTTACAAATATTTTTCCACAATAATTTGTCAACAAATGGTTATCTCTAAACCTGCTTAAAATTTTCACTTGTTCTGCCATTAGCGTGCCGTAGGCTGCTGTGGCAATAAAACAACTCCCACTGCCTCCGCTGCTTGTGCTTGTGTTATTGTTGGTGCCCTGTGTACCAGCTACGCTGAATGTAATCGCGAAATCATCTGGATTTGTGTTGTCTAATTCATCTTTGCATTTTACATAATAATTATATGTAAGGCCGTTTTCTAATCCTGTTACTTCGGTTGTGTGATTTGTGCCTGTGGTTGCGCTAAAATTTGTCATGTTTGCATAACTCGCACCTTGTATCGGAGAATATCTACAAGTTGCATCTTCATCTGTCGTTAAGCTTATATCTTGAAATATTGTATCAGCATCTAATTCGCCCTGGGGGAAAGCATTGCTTCTTACAGGCGGAGTTGTGTCAGAAGATGCGTTTGCCACAGAAAAACTTATTTCAAAATCATCTGTGTTTGCGTTGTTTAATTCGTCTTGGCATCTTACATAATATGTTTTAGTCTCTCCGTCTGATAATCCTGTGATTGTTTGTGAGTGGGTTGTGGAATTTGTGGATGAAAAAGTATTGAGAATGTCATCGTAGAGGACGCTCGCGAGCGTCCCGTATTTGCAAGTAGCTGTTTCATCCGTGTCCAATGAGATGGTAATTGAAGTTGTTCCTGAGGTTAGAGTGCCAGCGGGTTGGGGGTTGGAGCGGAAGGGAGTGGTGGTGTCGGACGCGCTAATTGGTCCGATATATCCTGTATTGCTAATTGCAATATCATCATAATCAACATATGCACATTGACCATTAAGCGGAGAATCTGCATTGCTACCTATCAAAACCCCCGATAAGGTATCACTTACACTTATCAAACCAAAATTGACATCTGTATGATTCGCAACACGATTTCCATTAATCCATATCTCAAGAACACCATCATTATTAGAAATTGTCTCACTTTTTATATGTATCTCCACACAATTCCAATTTCCATCAGACATTGAATATGTTGTCCAGCTACATCCTGAGCAACCTACATGCTCAGCACTACCCTTGCCAGTATAAATTGAAATAGAATCACTATAAAGCGGCAAATAAAAAGGGGACCAAGTACCTTCATTTGTTGAATCAAAATACAACATTTTATAGCCTTTATAAGTCCCCCACTCAAATCCCTGTTGAAACCGAACATAAAACCTCACCCATATTTCAGTTTGGGGAGTGTTGAATGTAACCTGTGTTCCACCTGAATTCTGATTTTTCCCATCACCTAACCAATGCCTTTGACCTTTGCCACCAGCTCCCCCAGAATAATTTGCATCCACAGTAATTTGTTCATATAACCCTCCAGGATCGCATATCCATCCACCAGCTTTGCTAAGCCCATCACACACCAAAGGATCACTATATTGATTCCAGTCAGCACAGTCATAGGTTGTAAACCAGGGTAAATCAACCTCTGCCCTCGCGCTCCCCCCAAACCCCAAAATTCCCACTCCGAGAAATAAAACAAACAAAGCGACGGAAACTCCAGACGACAACGAATTAAAAAACAAGCTCGCTCTTTGTGAAAAACTTCTATTTTCACAAGACAAACTAACCATTAATTTTGATTTGATTTTGTTTCGCATAAAATTTTTTTAATTTGTTAATTTACAATCTGTAGGGGCATGATTCATCATACCCGTTATATTTTGATGATTGTTAAATTCATTATTATTATGAAATTATTATCACGGGTTTGATAAATCAAACCCCTACGTTGTAATTTACTTTGTTATCTCAACCATAGGCGCTAACAGCAGCCTAGCTACACTTCTCGCCCAATTTCTCTGTCTAATATAATCAGCTATGTTCGGGCTGTATTTATAATACAAATTTACAAATGTTTTGCCATAATTATTTTTCAATAAATAGTTATACTCAAACGCAATTGGTTTGTAATTTTATGACATTCCCCTGCACT
>Ga0164318_10006021_pt1 | contig 11755 bp, 8 predicted proteins | sample GuaBasSedimGuay9_FD_113734 | JGI IMG/M metagenome (GOLD analysis project Ga0164318, IMG submission 113734) | Subseafloor sediment microbial communities from Guaymas Basin, Gulf of California, Mexico - Guay9, Core 4571-4, 0-3 cm | ecosystem: Environmental > Aquatic > Marine > Hydrothermal vents >... | reverse complement strand
TGCACACAGGTCATGCCGAAGGTGTCGGCGACCGCCGGGTAACACACCTGACCGTTCATCACGTTGAGTCCTTTTCTCAGCGCCGGATCATCTGCCATGGCCTTTTCCAACCCTTTATTGGCGATTTCCAGGCCGTACGCAAGCGTAACATTGGTGAGAGCGATGGTTGATGTGCGCGGCACGGCACCCGGCATGTTGGCCACGCAGTAGTGCACCACGTCATCCACGAGAAAGGTTGGATCTTCGTGGGTCGTGGGACGGGTGGTCTCGCAGCATCCGCCTTGGTCAACAGAGATATCCACAATGGCGGAGCCCGGCATCATGCGGCGGATGATATCCCTGGTGATCAGTTTTGGTGCCTTGGCCCCGGGTATCAAAACCGAACCGATGACGAGATGGCTGTTGACACACTCTTCTTCGATATTGGCCGGGTTGGACATGATGGTCACCAGGCGTGAATCGGTAATGTCCTCGAGGTAGCGCAGTCGCAAGGGATTATTGTCCAAGATGGAAACCCTTGCGCCAATTCCTACTGCGACGGTAGCGGCGGAAAGCCCGGCAACACCTCCGCCGATGACGGTCACCCGGGCCGGCCGAACTCCTGAAACTCCCGATAGGAGGATGCCCATGCCCCCGTTCTTGGACTCCAGACTGTAGGCGCCCATCTGGATGGAAAGCCTGCCTGCCACCTCGCTCATTGGGGAGAGGAGCGGGAGGGAACCGTCATCCAATTGTACGGTTTCGTAGGCAACCCCCACGATTTTGCTTTCTAGGAGTTTTTGGGTCAGGTTCTGATCAGCGGCCAAATGGAGATAGGTGTAAAGGATCTGGCCCGGTTTCATTCGATCAAATTCCGGGCCGATGGGCTCCTTGACTTTAATCACCATATCTGCTTCACCCCAGACGTCGTCGGGGTTATCCAGGATTTTTGCACCTGCCTTAACATATTCCTCATCCCTGAAGCCGGAGCCCAGGCCTGCTCCTTTTTCCACGAATACCTGGTGGTTGTGATCAATGAAGGCCTTTACTCCGGAAGGGGTTGCGGCCACTCTCTTCTCAGCAGATTTGATTTCTCTTGGGATGCCTATTTTCATAAGTTTTCCTCCATCCTGGGTGGTTGTGAAATAACGCTCTTGTTTGTGAAAGCCGGATAATTGCGGGGGGCGAATATTTTTAAGACTCCGCAGCAAGACCCTGTGAAAATGCTATTCGTTCACCCCTCAAATAGTCAAGCAAGAAATGATGCTGCTTACTTCCTGCGGGGATTGTTCTTGGAATTGAACAAGGTGGAGATTTGCCCTTTATCAAGCAATGCAAATGATGTATAGTGGCGTGTCTCAGACTGAAGGCAGGTAAAAACAACATGAAAGACAAGAAAGAATGCTTTGGCATCATTGACCGGGTTTTCCCTGTGGGCGAAAGCGGGTTGCGGGAAGTTGTGCCGGAATGTTTTGACTGTGTTGACAGGGTGGAATGCCTGAAAACCGCCCTCAAAACTTCAGAGGGGATCGGCTATAGGGAGGATCTCCTGGAAGAAAGGAGTTCCGGGGGGGTAATGGGCGTCATCAGGCGCTGGAGTGAGAAAAAGACACTCAGCCGTCTCAGGGAAAAGGAAAGAGAGAAGAGATGATCATCGAAATCACGTGCCCTTTTTGCCAGTTCTCCAAGCGGGTGCCGAGCGAAAAGATTCCTGACGGGGTGAAATGGGTTACCTGTCCGCGATGCCGGCAGCGGTTCGAATTCAACAAGAAAGAGGCGGAAGCGGCTGCGGATGTGCCGACTCCTCCACCCCCCATCCCGTATTACTCAGAGGAGAAGAAGACAAGGGAAAAGCCGGGAGGAGCTCCTTCACGCACCGGTGCTCCCTGGGAAAATCGCTCTGAAATAGGCTTGTGGCAGGGTATCTGGCAGACATGCAAGGCAGTCCTTTTTTCTCCTGACACGCTGTTCAAGGAGCTAACGTACGAGGGGGGAAAAAGAGATCCTCTTGCTTTCGGACTCCTCACGGGCTCTGTGGGGTCCATGCTGGGGCTTTTCTGGCAGAGCCTGATTCCCGGCGGGCTCCTCATCCTGGGACATTCATTTTTGTCCCAGTTTGCCATAGGAATTATTGTCCTGTTCGTGCTGGCCATGATTCCCCTCATGGTCGCGATTGGGATCTTCATCTACAGTGGCATCCTTCACCTCCTGCTTGTTTTGGTGCGGGGAGCGAATAATGGGTTTGAGGCCACCTTCCGGGTGGTTTCCTATTCCCAGGCAGCCCAGATTGTTGGAGTCATCCCTTTTCTCGGGGGATGGATCGGCGGGGTCTGGCAGCTTATTGTGCAGATAATCGGCCTCAGGGAGATCCATGAAACCTCTTACCTGCGCGTCATTCTTGCCTTTGTTATTCCGTTATTCGTGGGGATCTTGCTCGCCATCGCGGTAATCGTCCCGCTAGTGATCTTTCTTTTTCGCCAACCCATGGGGCAGATCTGGTCGTGATGGAGGCCATAGAAGGACGGTGCACGTGTTTACTCTCCTGAAAATCCTCGGGGATGAAACAGTTCTGCAAGAACTGGTCAAAGGGTTGTCAACACCTGTCCTGCTTCTTTTTATTGCGGCATCCCTTTTTGTGCTCTCGAAGGGGGCAGACGTTCTTATTGACGGGGTTGTGTCTCTCGCGAGGCGCACCGGCATTCCCAGGATCATTATCGGCGCGACCATTGTTTCACTCGGGACCACGGCGCCGGAAGCCTTTGTCTCTGTTATGGCGGCATGGATGGGAGACCCAGGTCTTGCCCTTGGAAACGGGGTCGGCTCTATCATTGCTGATACAGGCCTGATTTTTGGGTTGAGCTGCGTGCTTGTGCCCATGCCGGTGAATCGTTTTGTGTTGAATCGCACAGGATGGGTCCAGGTCGGTTCAGCTACCCTTTTGGTGGTCATCTCGATCATAACCCTCTTCTTCAGTGAAGGAGGCCCTGTCCTTGGAAGGGGCACCGGGCTCCTTTTTCTGCTGCTCCTGGCCGGGTACCTTTTTGCCACCTATCTTTGGGCGAAACAGGGAGTTGCCGGTCTCGGAGAAGAAGTCGATACATCCAAGATCATGGGGCTTGTCAGGACCTGGCTGATGATCGTTGGCGGGCTCGTGGCGGTGATCGCCGGGGCACGGGTCCTCATACCCTGTGCCGCGGAAATCGCCCACAGATTTGCGGTGCCGGAAGACGTGATTGCGGCGACCATGGTAGCGTTCGGGACGTCTCTTCCGGAGTTGATGACGGCCATTTCCGCCATCAGGAAAGGACACCCGGAGATCACGGTGGGGAACATCGTGGGGGCCGATGTGCTGAATTGCCTTTTTGTTATCGGTGCGGCAGCCGTGGCACGGCCACTGCAGATACCCCAGAATTTTTTCACATTCCACTTCCCGGCCATGTTGTTCATTCTTTTTTCGTTCCGGGGCTTTATTTTCATGAACAGCTCCGGACAGTTCAGGAGATGGCAGGGGGGGTGGCTCCTGGGAATCTATGTGTGCTATGTGGCTTTGCAGTATGTCTTGAATGTGGGGGGTATGTAACCTGTTGTTCGTGGCTTAAAAAGAGCCAATGCGATAATCTTCCGCCTCTTGCCCCGGACAACTGACAACCATCAGCAAACAAGGGTATAACCGTTCGGCAAGGAAGCTAGGTATCAAGGTAGTTCTGCCTCAAATTCTTTGCATTGTAAGGAAATAATGAGTGATATAGCCTACGAAAAAGTGCTCAACCCTTCCCAGCTTGAGGCGGTGATGACCGATAGGGGCCCGCTTTTGGTCATTGCCGGAGCGGGCAGCGGAAAGACCCGTACCCTGGTCTACCGGGTGGCCCGGTTGGTGGAAATCGGGGTGGACCCTGAAAATATCCTCCTCCTCACTTTCACAAGAAAGGCCGCCGGGGAGATGCTGGAACGGGCGGCTGGCCTTTCCGATGCCCGATGCAGATTTGTATCTGGCGGGACCTTTCACTCCCTTGCAAACCGGGTCTTGCGCAGCTATGCAGACCTGCTCGGGTTCGATCGGGGGTTCACGATCCTAGACCGGTCGGACATGGAGGAGGCGATCAGGTCGCTGATTCAGGAAAGCCAGATGAACAGGGGGGTGGGAAGATTTCCCAAGACCGGTACCCTTGCCAATATCCTGAGCAAGGCCGCCAACTTGGGCGGCTCGCTTGAAACATGTATGGAAGAGGAATACTTCCAATTCCTTCCGGTGATCGACCAGGTGGACCGGCTCAGGCACCTCTATACCGAGTTTAAGAAAAACCACTCCATGATGGATTATGACGACCTGATTCTTCTGCTCCGGCAACTGCTGGAGCAGGAGGAATCGGTCAGAAAAGAGCTGGGGGATCGATATAGCCATATCATGGTGGACGAGTACCAGGACACCAATGCCATCCAGGCGGATATCGTCAAGTGGCTGGGTTTGGAACATCAGAACGTCATGGTCGTGGGGGATGACAGCCAGTCCATCTACTCTTTCCGGGGCGCAAACTACCGGAACATGTTTGAATTCCCCTCGCTTTTCCCCGGGGCCAAGGTTATCAAGCTGGAAGAGAATTACCGTTCCACCCAACCTATATTGACCTTCACCAATGCCCTTATGGAACAGGCCGGTGAGAAATTTACCAAGTGCCTGTTCACCAGGAGAGAGGGCGGGGAGAAGCCCAAGGTCGTTAATACCCGGACCGATCCGGAGCAGGCCCGATACGTGTCACACTATATCAAGGAGGAAATGGACAGGGGAAGGCCGCTTTCCGACTTCGCGGTCCTTTTCCGGGCCGGATACCATTCATTTGAGCTGGAAGTGGAACTGGCCCGCCTTTCCATTCCCTATGTCAAATACGGCGGCTTCAAATTCCTTGAATCAGCCCATATTAAAGATTTTCTCGCTCATCTCAGGGTGATTGCAAACCGAAACGACCGGGTCAGCTGGGGCCGGATCCTTCGCCTTCTGAAGAATGTGGGCCATGCCAAGAGCAATGCCATCATCCGGTGGATGAAAGACGAGGGGAAAAGGCCTGATCAGCTCGGGGAATGGCCTTCTGCAGGGAAAGGTTCAGTAGGCCTTAAGGCTTTGTCAGAACTTCTGGGTGTGCTTTCGCCAAAAAATATTCTGCCCAAGACGGCCGTGGAGAAGGTGATGGAGTACTATACTCCTGTGCTTGAGCAAAAATTTGATGACTTCCCGAGGCGTGCAAGAGAACTGGAACAGCTTGTTCACATGGCAGACCGGTACAAGAAAATCAGGGCATTTCTGGATGATCTGACCCTTGAGCCGCCGACCAGTTCAGCCGATCTCGAAGGGAACCTGAAAGGGGAGCGCCTTACTCTTTCCACGATTCATTCAGCCAAGGGTCTTGAATGGCCGGTGGTTTTCATTATCTGGCTCATGGAAGGCCGCTTTCCTCCTGCCCGGGCATACCAGAACGATGAAGCCCTTGAGGAAGAACGAAGACTCCTGTATGTGGCGTCAACAAGGGCGAAAGACCAGTTAGTTCTCTGTTACCCTGGTCAGGAATCAGCTCCCTCCTGGCAAACAGCAGGGTATGGCCTGCGAAACGGCCTTTCATCCTTTGTTCAGGCCCTTCCCACGGAAGTGCTCACCTTTGAATCCGGTTTCCGGTACCCTGGAACCCGGACGTTCGGAAGGAATTGGAACCAGGGGGCAACATCTCCTCAATCGGCTGGGGGGAATCATCCTTTCCGCCAAGGTGACCGGGTGAAACATCCTGCTTTCGGCATGGGTGTGGTGTCCAGGTTTCTGGATAGTGATAAGGTGGAGGTGTTTTTTCAGAGTGTGGGACGAAAACTCCTTCACCTGGAGTATACAACCCTGGAAAAAATGTAAAAATAGAAAGGGAACGAATTCATTGACTGACACGGTGCATGAGGAAAGGCTGTCCTATGATGAGGCGGTAAAATATCTCTACAGCCTCCAGAAATTCGGTATCAAGTTTGGGCTTTCTAAGACGTCCAACCTCCTCGCCGCCTTTGGTGACCCGCATAAAGAAAAGAACTATGTGCATATTGCGGGCACCAATGGAAAGGGATCGGTGGCAGCATTCCTGGCCTCGATTTTCCAGGAAGCAGGACTCAAGGTGGGAGTCTACACCTCACCACACCTTCTGCGGTTTACCGAGCGTTTCAGGATCAACGGGAGGGAGATGTCCCGGGAAACTGCAGCGAACCTTATCAATGAATTGCGGCAGGTGGTCGTCCCAGAGGAACCGCCCACATTTTTCGAGGCAACCACGGCCATGGCACTGGTCTACTTTGCCCGTGAAAAAGCGGATCTTGCAATCATGGAAGTGGGTATGGGCGGGCGTTTGGATGCCACCAACATCATTCACCCCCTTGTTTCAGTGATTACCAATATTTCACTGGAACACCAGGATTTCCTGGGAACGAGCATCAAAGAGATTGCCGGGGAAAAGGCGGGGATCATCAAAGATGGGGTGGATCTTCTCACCGGTGCACGGAGACCGCAGGTAGTTGAGAAATTCAGGTCTGTCTGTCGCGCGAAAAGAGCGCCCTTTTGGAGACTCGGCGAACAGATCCGGTATCGGGTGACACCCTCGGGATTTCACTATTATGGATCGGCCTGGAAGATGAACAGACTCCGCCTGGGATTGAAAGGCCGCTTTCAAGCGCGAAACGCGGCCCTTGCCCTGGCCGTAAGCGAATTGCTCCAAACAAAAGGCTTTCCTGTGTCCCGGGAACAGGTAAGAACAGGCTTAGAGAACGTGGATTGGCCCGGCAGGATGCAGGTAATATCCACCAACCCTGAAATCCTGCTTGATGGTGCCCATAATCCGGGGGCGGCCAGGGCCCTGGCCACTGCCCTTCAGGAAGAATACCGGAATCGCCGCATTATCATTGTCATCGGGGTCATGGATGACAAAGACATCAGGGAGATTCTCAAATGGATCGTGCCCCTCGGTGATCATGTTATTTATACCCGGCCCCGGTACTACCGGGCTGCAGCCCCGGAAAGACTCATGGCAGAAGGCGCATCATTCAAAGCGGCCGGCGAAATGGTTCCGGCCCTTTTTCCCGCCCTGGACCGGGCCAGGAGCCTGGCACACCCATCGGACGTGATCGTGGTGTGCGGTTCTCTCTTCACGGTGGGGGAAGCGTTGCCTTATTTCGATCCTGAAAAGTACAGTCCTGAAGAATAATATGGAGAGACAGATGACAAGGCAAAACTACCGGGTTTCAAGAAATCGAGTCGCGGTTCGTTGTTTCCTGTTTCTGGCAATTTTTTTCAGCCTTGTTTTCGTTGGTTTGAAGGCAGATGCCGGTACGTTGTTTTCAAAAGGAAAAATCACTGAAGACAGAAATATACCCTGGAAGATCACGGCGGAGAGCCTTTCCTATGATCAGAAGAACAATGTTTACCGTGCCAAGGGGGATGTCCTGATCACAAGAGGGGATGAGAGCTTGTCGGCCCGGGAAGCCATGTACAACAGGCAGACGGGTGTTGCAAAGGTGTCCGGAGCAGTGCGGCTCAAATCAGGAGACGATGTCCTGACCGGGGAAAAAGGGGTGTTTAACCTGAGGGAACAGACCGGCAAGATCGAAAATGGGTGCCTTTTCCTGAAGCAGAATCACTACTATCTGAGCGGCGGCATCATGGAAAAGATCGGGAAAAGCACCTATATGATCAAGGAATGCCGTTTGACCACCTGTGACGGTGAGAACCCTGCCTGGTCCATTACGGGATCGGAAGTGAAAGTTACTCTAGAAGGGTATGGGCAGGTAAGGAATGCGGCTTTTCGGGTGAAAGGCTGGCCATTTCTTTATGTGCCCTACATGATCTTTCCCGCAAAAACAAAGCGACAAACCGGGTTGCTGCCTCCCCTGTTGGGATATTCAAACAGGAACGGCGCTGACCTGGAAATACCTTTTTTCTGGGCTATTTCCCATCAGACCGATGCCACGCTCTATGAACGGTACCTGAGTAAAAGGGGGTACATGCAGGGTTTGGAATTTCGTTATGTGGCGGGAAGCGAATCAGAGGGGAATTTCCTGTTTGATTTTCTCCGGGACAGGATAGAAGAAAAGGACATGGCTGACCCGGATGAACAGGAGATCAGCCCCTTTGAAAGGGACAATAAGAACCGCTTCTGGATCCGGGGGAGGGCGGACCAGGATCTGGCTTTCGGAGTGACTGCACGCCTTGATGTGGATGTGGTTAGTGACCAGGACTACTTGCGGGAATTTGAGGGTGGTCAGTTTGGCTATGAGGCCAGGCCTGATCTCTCGGATGTCTCTGCCAGACCCGTTGAAGAAAGATATGCCCCTACGAGACGTTCCGCTCTGCGGCTCAGCAGGGAATGGCAGGATTTCAGTCTTCAGGCCCTTTCGTCCTACCACCAGAGGCCGGAAGATCCCTCCAATGACAGGACGCCGCAACCGCTCGCCGGTATGGAGGCAACTGTGGTGCCCAGTTCCCTTCATCTGTTTCCCGGGTACGTCGGGCTTGATTCTGATTATGATTATATTTGGAGGGAGGAGGGGGCAAAGGGTCACCGGCTTTCCCTGTCACCGGATCTGCGGTTCCCCTGGAAAACGGCTGGTGGATACCTGGAAGTGGAACCTTCTTTCCGATATACTCTGGATACGCATTGGCTGGATGCGGGTGAACCCGGACTGGATGACAGCGCAGCAAAGGGCGCATATGAGGCTGCATGCAGGGTGTCTACCAATGTGGAAAGGGTCTACGATACAGGATGGGAGAGGGCAACGAGACTGAAGCACCGGATCTGGCCTGCGCTCACATACCGTTACCGGGTTCCCCACGGAGACAAGGAGGAACGGCCGTGGTTCGATCCCATTGACCAGGAAGGCAGGATCAACCAGGTGATCCTTTCCCTCGAGAACTTCCTGGATGCGCGTCTGGATGACGCGAAGGGAAATGTGCGGTATCGCCAGTGGGCAACCTTTACCCTCAGTCAGGGATATGATATTGACGAGGCAACGGGTGAGAGACTTACCGGGGAGCAGAAACGGCCGCTTTCCCCTTTGTCGGCAGATCTCCTGGTGACTCCTTTCAAGAACCTTGACTTTCGGGCAAATGGGCAGTGGGATCATTATGATGATGATTTCAGTGCTGCCAGCATGAGCCTTGATTTCACTGTTCCCCGGACAGGGGACAGGTCCGACCACTATGGGCTTGATTTCCTCTATGCCAAGGATAGTACCAAGAGTCTGGGGTTTGACTGGGACCTGAACCTGCCCTACGGTTTTTCCACCGGCATGGCTTTTCAAAGGAATCTGCTGGTTGATGACAATATCTACACCCGCTATTGGGTGGGGTACAAGCGCCAGTGCTGGGGTGTGCGGATATCCCTTGCCAAAGAAGATGACGATACACGCATTATGCTGGTTTTCAATCTCCTTGGCCTTGGTGATATCGGCACGGGCACAAAAGTAGGAAAATGACGGAGGGGTTATTGGGTGAACAGGAGCACCAGAAACCCCAGGGCCCAGCAGTAAGGGGCAAAATAGGAAAGGTGCCCCTTGCGCACCATTCCCATCAGGACTTTCAGGGCCAGGAGTCCCACCAGCACTGAAGAGATGAAGCCGCAGAAAAGGGGAAAAAGCCCGACGGCGGCGATGTTGCCGTCTTTTAGTTGGAGCACCACTGCACCAAGTATCGCGGGAATGGAAAGGAGAAAGGAAAATCGGCCCGCCGTTTCCCGTTCCAGGCCAAGGGAAAGACCGCAGGCAATAGTTGTCCCTGATCGGGATATCCCCGGGATAATGGCCAACCCCTGGGCGATGCCGATTGCCAGGCTGATCAGGTATCCAAGAGGGCGTCCTTTTCCGGTTTTCCCGGGGAGGAATTTCGTCAGGCCGACGATTGTTCCTGTTACGAGGAGCATGACCGCGACCAGCGACACAGAGCCGAAAAGGTTTTCCAGGGGGTGCCTGAAGAAAAGGCCGATAAGCCCTGTGGGCACGGTCCCGATGAGGATCCACCAGGTGAGAGCAGCATGGGCTTTCTGATCATTGCGTCCTGCGCCTGCAGCTTTTCCACGGAACACAAAATTCCAGGTCCCGAGGAGCATCTTTCCAAGGTCAGAGCGGAAATAGATACACACTGCCAGGAGCGTCCCCAGGTGAAGAGAAGTGTCCAGGAGGAGTTCGGGTTCTTTGAATCCCAGCAGGTTTTGAAAGATGACCAGGTGCCCTGAACTGCTCACAGGCAGAAATTCAGTCAGGCCCTGGATAACCCCGAGAAGGACGGTTTGAAAGATGTTCATAAGAGAATCGCTCCGTTTCAGCCGATTCCTGCAATATCAGACAGATGAGCTTGTTGCAACATTTAACTTCAGAATAAGCGGAAATTGCCTTTCTTGACAGGGCAACAACGTTCAACTATATTCACAGCACAATCCAAGACACGCTTAACTATTTTGTTCGGGAGGCATGATTCAATGAAAACAAAAGTTGGAGTCCTGTCGGCAGGAGGGGATTGCCCCGGTATAAACAGCACCATCCACTGGCTCGTCTACTCTGCACTGGACAAGGATCTGGTGCCGAGAAGAGGTACCATGTTTGAGATCACCGGGATTCTTGACGGGTGGAAGGGCCTGATCGAGATGAAACCGGGGAAAAAGGAAAGTATCAAACGGTGGACCATGCCTCTTGATAGCAAGGTAGTGCGGACCTGGGATCGGTATGGAGGGACCCGGCTGGGGACAAGTCGGATCAACCCATTTGACCCGAAAAAGGACCAGTCTGAACTTATCGTGGAAAATTACAACAAACTGGGATTGGATGCCCTGGTGGTCATCGGTGGTTTCAACAACCTCGGTGTCGCGTATAACCTGTACCGGATGGGGGTGAAAGTGGTGGGTATCCCCAAGACAATCGATCGGGATCTGTCCAGCACGGACTATACCCTGGGATTTGATTCAGCCGTGAACATTATCACGGAGGATATTGACCGCCTGCGCATCACTGCGGGTTCTCACAGCAGGATATTCGTGGTGGAGTGTATGGGGAGAAAGGCGGGATGGCTTGCCCTGGAGGCCGGTGAGGCGTCCGGTGTGCCCATTGTTCTGATCCCCGAACATGACTTTGTGCTGGAGAGAGTCATTGAGATCCTGAAAATGAGAAAACGCTCCGGGAAGCGGTACAGCATTGTGCTCGTCTCAGAAGGCGCCAAACCCAGAGGCATGGAGGAGGTACGCGAAAGAAGGGGAAGGGACGGTTTCGGCCATTACTACCTCGGGGGCATCGGCGGGTTTATTGCGGAAGAGATACAGAAGACGACCCAGATGGAGGTACGGTACGTGGCGCTCCGCCACCTTCAACGGGGTGGCGCTCCCACGGCCTATGACCGGAGAATGGGCCGGAAATTCGGCATCGCGGCCATTGACATGATTGTGAATGAAGATTTCGGCCGCATGGTGAGCTTCCAGCATGGAGAAGTCACGTCGGTTCCCCTGAAAAAGGCCCTTGACCGGCTCCACCTGGTAGATGTGGAGAAGTTTTACGATACCAAGAATTATAAAAGCCTGGACCAGATCCTATAGCACCTCGATGGACTACTCTCAGTAATTCGCAAGGGGAGCACAGGCAAGTTGTTTTGGAACCAACGTCCCCTTCTCCGACAGGAAATCATGCAAAAAAGTTGATGAAACGGTGAAGGCGTGGGAGACGATAAACAAACGTTACAAGCCTTTAGAGAAATCTTTGAGAACATCTTAGGTTTCGCTCGCGA
>Ga0164318_10006020_pt1 | contig 11755 bp, 15 predicted proteins | sample GuaBasSedimGuay9_FD_113734 | JGI IMG/M metagenome (GOLD analysis project Ga0164318, IMG submission 113734) | Subseafloor sediment microbial communities from Guaymas Basin, Gulf of California, Mexico - Guay9, Core 4571-4, 0-3 cm | ecosystem: Environmental > Aquatic > Marine > Hydrothermal vents... | reverse complement strand
TTTGAGCGGCTATTGCCGCTTTTTTTAAATCCGAATGGACTCGTATCCACCAATCCTGTTCGGGGTTGGTTGTTTTCATTTCAATCCTTTCGTTTTCTCTTGCGCAAGAAAAAATTTGTTTTAAAAAACAGCGAATTTATACAGCGCCCACCAAGGCGCTAAAACTTAAGAATCTAAAATATTAGTTCTTAATTCTTCCACAGCCTCGTCGGGGGTATTCCCCATTCCGACTACTATGGTATTTTTGGTCCAAAACTCAGCATGTACCAAGTCTGAACCACTCACCTCCTGCGGCACCTCATCATCGTTTAGATTAAACGATATCCATTGAAACCCGGTGTAGGTCCCGTTATAACGATCTTCAATGATCGTTATCGGATTTAGAAGATCCAAATCTTCTAAAATTAATTTGGCCTTTTTATTTACCACCATAAAAGTCCTTTCTTTTTTTATGGTCTATATTATGTTGACCATTAGAAAGTCGTAACAGTTAAGCTACTCTCTCTAATTTATATATTTTTATAGTTAGGGTACGTAATTCTAAAGCGATACTTACTCCTCTTTGCTTCTTTTGAGCAGTTTGCTTCTTAGAAGCAACGGTCTTTTTCTTGAGACCAGCTAAACGAGATCGAAGTTTTTAAACACACGTTGTAAACACACGTATAGCTTGTAAGCAGATTCAGGATTATCAAAAGCCTATTCTGTCGTGGAATCTAACGACAGAAAGAGCGGGATTATATCCCGTTCTTCCAATCTTGCATTTTGTTTATATGTGCCTGTTTTTTCTTAATTAATGCATGTAACGTATTCATGTGATTCAATAGAATGCCTTCTCGATCACGAACCTTATTTTTTAAATTCTTTTTATCTATAATTAATAATCTTTTAAGATTGTTATTTAAAAGTTCAATATCTATCTGGGATTTATGAATGATATCATCTAAGGTAGTGTTATGAGCTAGACAATATTTATCGATATCTATCCCGTATAGTTCGTCATAAGTCATTCCCAAAATTTCCACCAAGTTTTTTCGTCTGATATCTCTTTTGGTTTTTGCCATAAAACTCGCTTAACTCCACCAGAAAGGATAGAGACCATCAAATAATCTTTTACATCAATCTTTCCAGTATAATGGAAATTATCTATTTCATGTCTTATTATAACGTTAATGTCAGTTACATTCCTAAAATACAGAGTATCTTCTCGCCTATAAATAGTACTTACCTCTAAGGTATCACCTTCCTCTTTCTTCTCTAGCATTAATATCATTATAGTCCTTTACTTGGCCTAAGGCCTTTCTTTTTTAATTCTGGTTCTAAAAACTTCTTAAGTTCTTTTAACTCACCAATATGAATATCTTCTGGGGTCAATGCAATTAATGCTTTTAACTCCGCCTCTCTCTCTTTAATAAATCTCTGAAACTTTTTAACATTCTCTTCGGTTAGAGAGTGCATCTTCATACCAAGTAGATAATCATAACTTTCATCTACTAAATGATACTCTAATTTCTTTAATTCTGCTTCTAAATCCATCTTCTTACGTTTAGTAATAATAATAGCACCAGAGTTAATTGCGGATATAAAAGCAATTCTTTGATGCAAGATATCGATCTCGCCTTGTAGTTTATCAATCTGATGTTGCTTTCTGATTGTATAAAAATATTGTCTTCTTTCCATAAAGACTCTTAGATACTCTTCGGCGGTATCGAACTTACGAATTACGTCATCTTTCGATTTACTTAATGGATCAAGGAATGTCCAATTCTCCACATAATCGTCAGTTAACTTTAACTTATGAACTAGTTCTTTTTCATTAAGCTTACCCAACTCTGGTGGAAGTTTAATTTTAAAATAAAAACTATTTTTACGACATTCGTCATTATAATCTTTAATGATCCCTTTTTCTAACATTACCTTAAGTTTCTTTAGATAACTCTCTCTTGTAAAGCTAGGAGGTACTTCAACTATCTCGACAATATTTCTAATCTTCGTTTTTTTTACAATACCAGTCATCGTCCAAGCACTTGGATTCTCATGATTAACGTCGCGAATAACAGCCCCACCATAAAACGGGAATACTGGCTGAAGTTGTTTTATCTTAGCATTCTCAGCCGATTTATGTTTCTTATGGTATTGTAGTAATTTAATACTCTCGTTAATTAATTCAATTGGATCTCTGGCAAGAAATTTACTAGAGAAGCCAACAGCAATTCCTAAGAACCCATTGACTAAACCGATCGGTATAATAGGTAGAAGAAACTCGGGCTCTATCTTTTTACCTTCAAACTCCTGCTCATACATAATATCGTTGTCTTCGCTTCGGAAGATAAGGCGCGCTGCTTTACTAAATCTAGTTGATGTATATCTTGGACTAGCCGCTAGCGGTTTTGTCCTGTATCCAAACGACCCCTCTTCGGTTAGAAGATTGATATTGTTGGAGGCTCCGCGGGCTAGATTTTCTGTGACTGTATAGACACTTGCATCACCATGGAGATAAGAACTTTCTGTATACACTTGACTGTATACTTCCGCTGTTTTTAATTTTTTTGATTCTGGTAATTTATCTAGACTATATAGAATCTTTCTTTGTGTTTGACCTAGGCAATCTACTATACTTGGTAGGCGTTGGATTACTCGGTAATTTGCATAATCAACATAGCTCGTATTTAAAAAGTCTAGAATGTGGTTTGTTTTAATGGATTCCAATAAGTTCTCCTTTTGGATCGTAAGTGTATGTAATATGATTAAGTCCTGTTTGTTTAACCGCTTTGGATTTAGCAATATTTTTATAAAAATCTTGAAAATAAGTAAAGATAGATTTAATTTCATATACTTTATTATTAACATGAAAATCAGGATAATAAACTCGATCCCGACCGCAAAAAGTATAACAACAACGCATGTCTGTATTATAGATATGAGTCGGTAAATGAATTTTTAGCGCGTCTCTCAAAAAATATTTTTCATATCCCTGGATCACCCAATAGTGTTCACCAGAATTATAAGTATATCTTTTTCCTGAGCTAAGTTGACATTTGCGAAAAATAAGTGGATCTTGCATTGGATAAGGAACCCCAAAATGCAGCATAGAGGTATTTTTCTTTTTATTCTTAACTTCGGCTAACTGCGAAGGATTATCTACGCCCCGTTCTCTCCAAAAATCTAATATAAAATGTTTAAAAGAAACAGTAGAAAATATATTATCAACTCCATAATTTTTGCGAAAAGTATCTTTCTTTTTATTCTTAATACTTTCTAATTTTGATTCGTGGGTTACAACATATTTGGTTAAACAAGATTCTTCTCGTTTTTTATTTCTATACAATACTTGGGTTTGTTTATGAACTTCATCTTTTAAATGACATACTTCTGAAAATCTGTTTATTCCTAAACTACCACCCACAATTTTCTTTCTGGGATTATTACAATCATCTACAAAGCAATAATAGTCTTGTTCATTTATTCCTTGTTCTATTATAGTTCTTCTATAACCAAATGACTGGTTCTCATCTACAAATAAGGTTAGTTTAGTAATAAATTCCATACATGTTTTCCAATCTTTTATTTTGTCAGAGGTCCAACTTTGGTTTAAACCAATTAATCTTTTAGAATTATCTTGGCTTAGAAATCCCTGTTCCTCCATAAATTTAAATAAGTTTTCTCTCTTTAATTTCACCGAATGCCTTTAACTATATATTTTTATACTAGCTTTTTTATAGCAGCATTTACTCGCCATAATTCTTCTTATATTTTTCGTATGCTCTTCGTACCTCTTTATCTAATTCAAACTTGGTTGGGTGATACGCAGCCTACTGTACTTGGTAGACGTTGTATTGTTCTATAAGTTGCATATCCAGTATATTCTTCATCTAAGAATTCTTTAATATAGTTTGTTTTCATACTTTCTCCTAATCGGGGATATCTCCAGAAGAGATACCCGCCATATTTTCTTTTGCTGTTATTGTCAGTGGTTCAACCTCGACCGATTGCATCATTGAATGGCTTCCAGTAATTTTCATCCAGGCACCACCACCTAGAGCAACATTTGGTAACATAATATTTCTTTTGGCTACGTAAAGAACGTCGTTGACTATGACAATATCTCCTGCGCTATAAATTGCTGCTGAATCCCAGTTCCCTATAGCAGTAAGTGGTAGTTTAGGAAACATCTCAGTCATATTTGTAACACCTGACGTATTAAATCTAGAAACATCAATACTAGTTAACGAAGTGCAATTTTGAAACATATTACTCATCTCCATTACGTTGAAAGTAGACCCGAATACGATGTTTGTAAAGGCAGCGGCGTGTTCCACAATGCCGTTTCCAAATTTTGGTTTATAATGTTCTCCTGTAAAATGGATAATATAATCTCCAGCCCATGGTAGTATAAAAGAGGGAGTACGTTGAACAATATCAATCCAAGTTACCCCACCATCTTCCGACAGCTTAAACTTCAAGGGAAACCTTGGCCTACTACCATCTTGATTACTAAATCCTATCTCGGAAAAATCATTTGTCGAAAAACGAATATGCTCTTCTAAATTATTTGGTCCTATACCTTGGTCCTCATAGAGACCACCAAGGGTATCTTCCATGTTTAATCCTTTCTATAACTTAGACCGCATTAATATTGAAGTTCCCAATCTTCTGAAGAATCTTCTCTTTTCTAAAATCACTATCATCCGATAACCAACTACGAAGCTCTTTAAACTCAGCGTCTGAATCTATAGAATTTTGAACATGCAAGGGTTTTAGAAGATTATCTAGGGTGTAGTTCTTAAATAGAAATTCCCAGTCTCCTTCCTTCATGCTTCCAAGTCCTTTTTTATAATCATAAATAAATCTATTTCCAGTTGGATCTTTCTTCTTTCGAAAGGCATTATATTCATCCATGCTAAATAGAGATTCGACGAGCTCTCCATTCTTCTTAGATATAGTAACTAAAGGAGTCATGAAGATAAATAGGTTACCCTGTTCTAAATACCAGGGAGCAAACTCCGAAAAAAAACCTAATAACAGGCCGGCAATATGAGCCCCGTCAATCTACATCCATATCTGTAGCAATTACAATACTCTCATAATTACCAGAAGATTCTCTAGCTCTTCTAATATTGGGACAATTCCCGTTATAGTTTTTTATAGCTAGGTCTTTACTTATTTTTTTAATGTTTTTAATTTTCATTGTTTTCCTTTATATCTTTATTTAATACATCTCTATCAAAGAACTCGGTATAACCCCAACGTCTCTGAAGTTATCGTTATCTATCTGATACTCATTATAAATATCATGCAATAGTTTTTCTAAATCCCTTGCATTTTTACCAAGTTCGAAAGACCAAATTTTAATAACTTTTATGTTTTTTAATTTTTGCAAACCAAATCGCTCCTGAATGGTCGTGTTTGTAATTCCAATTTTATACCACCCAGTAAGTATGTCTTTTAAATAATATAATATTCCAGGCATATCTAATTTAAAACCTCGAGGGTGAACCAAAAACGTTATCTCTAGTTCTTTAAGATATTTTTTAATAGTTCCTTTATCAGACACATTAAAAAAAGAACCAAATTCTTCCCACATAATAAAGCCATTATTATCTATAAATTTTTTTTCAATGAACAATTTATTCATTTTATCAAGATTTAAAAAATGTTTTTGTTTGGGGTTTTTTACTCCAAAATTAAGTAGATTTTTTTGCTCATTAGATTGTTTAAAATCGGGGGAAGCAAAAACATTTGAAACACCAATAGTGGAAATGAAGGTTTGTTTTGTTTTTATCATAGCAATTTTTCTACTAAGAGTTAAATGTTCTTTATCCCGCTTACCATATGTGTTAATAAAACCATCATAAGAATCTCTATATTTCTTGGGGTGACCACATATACTACAGGTGATGTCTGTGGAATCTAAAGAGAAATTTAACATACCTGTTTTCTTTTGAACAGTATAGTTTTTAAAAGGATCTAGTTTCGTGTTAAAAAACATATTTAAAACCGCTTCAAATTTTCTCCGTTTATTTTTCCCTTCCTTATTCAATTTGTACCAACCAATTAAACCATTTCTAGAATTAATTAATTTATTTACTATTGCATAATTTAGAATCTTTTTGGCTATATAATTATTGGTCACATCATGTCCTTAACTTTTAACCATACTTTTTTTTCCTTATCAAAAATTTCATCATGTTCATTTACTATCATTTTTTCTCCATTCTCCAATTCAATTTCAAAATATTTATCATCATGGACTGTTATGGTTAAATCTAGACCAAGTATACCTGCCAGCTGCTTTAATTCTGCGTTCGTTGTTAGTTTCGACCGATCTTTAATAACGTTTAAAACTACTCCTTTAAGTGGAAAATATCCATTCTCTTCTCTACCAACCTCAGCAGATACTGCTCCAATAGCGCTATCCCCTTCAGCTACGAAGAGCCTTTTCTTAATCTTAGTGGCTGGCCAATATTTTTCAGGTAAGTCAATTTTCTTTATTGCTCCGCGTAACTTCTTCTTCTCTTCTATAAGCATCTTAGCATTATACAGATCCGTAATTGGTTCCATAATTGATTTATTCTTATAAATCTTTTGATAAAATCTATCCCAGTCTTTCTTCTTATTGGCCTGATTCATATCTAAGAATGAAGTAACCTCTGTCTGGGTATTCGTCAGAAACTCTTTAGTTTGGGAATCGAATTTTGAGTTTGGAAATTGTCTAAAGAAAACAATCAATGTTATCTTATTTTTAATGTCTCCAGGCTTAATACTTTTATATTTTCTAACCAACTTATCCCTAATAGCACCACTGATCTTTCCAGATAGAAACTGTATGTGGTTCCCGCCCTTTTTTAAATGTAAACTATTTATATAGGTGTGAAATCTGAAATCGGATTCACCATTAGGTAATACCGCTATAACATAATCTTCCTCCTCTATAAATTCGTAGGAACCTGAAAATAAACCTAGGAATTTTTTAGCATCCAATTTGATTAATCTTCTGTTAAATTTGAATCGTATTTCTGGATATAACATACTTAAGTTTAATACCCTTTGATATATTAAAGATTGATGTAATAAATCTATTTTTTCGACCCCAAATCGTTTTAAATCGGGAAAAAAGGATACTTGAGTACCAGGAGTAACACTTGTTAGTAATTCTGTTTCCACTGCTTCAGCATTATTTTTAAAAGTTACTTTCAACTTATTTTTACCATCGTCTGTAATTCCAGTAAACTTTTTACTAAATACATTAGTAGAAAAACTGCCAATCCCATTAAGCCCAGCGCTAATTCTACTTTCGTCATCTTCAAAGTTAGATCCAGCTCTAGCTCGCCCCCAAGCAATCTCTGGTGACCAAACTCCTTCAGTATTTTGACTAACTGAAATTCCATAACCATTATCAGTTATTGTAACCTTATTATGACTGACTTCAATTGATATTTCATTAGCAAATTTAAAATTACTTTTGATGGCAACATCTACACTATTATCAATAATTTCATCAATTATTTTTATTAACCCAGGAATGTATTGATAGGTGGTCCATTTAAATTTCCTATCTAATTGATTAAATAAAAAAGAACTATGTTCTACAGCCTGTATGGAACCAATTACGTTATGTGGTCTTAATAAAATCCAACTTCTATCATCTAATACTTTAATTGTATCATGCATTTTTAATTTCCAATTTACACCCAATAGTATTTTTAAAAGTCTCACCTCGTCTCCAACGATTATGTTCTACTTTAAAAGTAATCTGCTGACCATCGGGATTAGTGAGTAACCATTGCTTAGAACTTGGATTTTTATCTCCAATTAATTTACCTTTATATCTATTTTTTTCACCAAGTAATGCTTGGTCAATAATCTGATTATAATATCTAAAATATTTTGAAAATTTAATTTTGTTTTTCATCGTGTATCTATCTCCTCTCCTTTTTCCTTTTCTTTCTCGGGTGGTCTAATTAAGGTAAGTCCAAGGTGTTCCTCGTTTTCCTCAACAATTCCTTTTAACCTATTTAAAAATAGATATTTTTTCTTCTCTTCCCTAGTACTATTAAAAATGGACTGTCTTTCTAGATTATGAATAACTGGATCAACTAAAGACCCAAGTGTCACAGCAGCTAAATTTACATGGAGATTAATAACAATCCCGTCTGGATCCTCAACCTTAAAACCCTTCTCTTGATAATAATCAACTCTATAATTTAGAGCTGTAAAATCATTAGCTGTCTTTTGCAAATATTTTCCTATCATAACTTGTTCTTTATCTAAACTCGACACTCGTTGAACATCAAAGAAACGATTCTGATAATCGCTGGCTATAGTTACGCTATCGGGGTTGTTGTATTTTACTCTATGTACCTCTTTTTCCCTAATTAAGTTTAGCTTATCTCCACTTAATCTTTGTAAAATATTATCTGTGAATCTAGTGCTCTCAACCGCAGTCAACATATTAATAAGATCGTTGCAACTTTCTTCAGCCATTTCAAATATATTCTTGTTTGTTTTAGTCCTAAAATCATAAACATATTTTAATTCTTGAAAATCAAAACTTTTATTTATATACTCAAGTAGATATGTACTATACTTCTGATAATCTTCCTTCGAAGTAATAAACCCATGTATTGCTAAATCGTTTAAGGTTGCATCCATAAATGGGCCTCTTGAGTTTGTATCACTTGGTAACCAGGAAACATTAACCCCACGCACCAATTTAATATTTGGGTAAGTATCGGTAAGTAGGATAAAATTCAACAAAATATGTTGTCCCAACCGAATTTTAAAAGTTTCCAATTTATAGAGTTCAATGCTAAAATCATAATCGGATGAGCTCGTCCTGATAACTTGGGCATCACTTGTAAAGGATTCTCTATTTGTATTTAAAACTTTAACCCTATTTTGATATACAGGCCAGATAATATCGACTACGTTAACTTTACTAAAGAAAGATTGCAAAATTTTGCCAAAATCTCCATCGCGGTTATCAACGAAGATATCAATATCTTTAGCGAGGTTTTGTTTATTTAATCTTTTACTTAATACAGAACTACCCGTCAGACACGCTCGTCTTGGGTCGGTTAACACTTCAAAGAATTCGTGGAATTGATCTGGGTGTTGTTCCTGAATATCTTCAATTATTCCAAGGAAAAGATCCAAATCACTAAAATTATTTTCCTGTGCATATTTGGCTATCCCTAGTTTCTCAAATAGAGACATGTAGTTGTTCCTCTAGTACTTTAATATCGTCCAGATAACTGTCTGCAATCTTTCGAAGTTCTTCTGGAACAGTTGTATTAAATGCTTTTCCTATTGTTTCCTGGTAGGATTTGTGCTGTTCTTCCAGAATTATTACTTGCCTTTCTAAATCTTGTTTTTGTGCTTGTAGTGTACTAAGTTTAACTTTGTACTCTTGCGCTTTTGTAGATAAATTTTCCATTAATTTCCTTTACTCGTCTTCTCTAAGTCTTTTCTAATTCTTCTAAAATATTAATACTGATTGCTTGAAATAATTTTGTACCGTATATCTTACCCGCGTTAGTAAAAGAATTACCAATTAGTGGGCTTGCGTACAACCAAGTGGGCATTGCAAATATCCCGTAACCTGAGTTCATTGAAACTTTAATACCTAACTGTAAAACATTTAGTTGTGCTATCCTTAGTTTAATAAAAGGCATGGCTTTTCTATCTTGATCTAAAGTAAATTCAATTTCTGTTAACGATTTAAGTCTAAACTCTCTAGGCTGATCATCTTTAATTGCGTCCAAGATATCATTAGCTTGTTCGTTACTAAGATATTTATCGTTCTCTGGATTATAAAAATAGATTTGGATATCTTCACTCAGGTTCGGGTACTGAGCAGCAACCGCTTCCAATACCAACATTTGATTTTTAACAATACGTCTTGTGGATAAACTATCTTTCAGTATCTCAACATCGTATGATAATTTAGTTGAGTGTAGATCGTACAGAACACCATAAGAATTTAAGACTCTTGTTTTAAATAGAGTTCTAATCCCAGACACATCCGTCTTTCTAAATCTACTTTTCGTGGAATTTATTTCTTCGATATAATAAAAAATAGAGTACTTATCATCGAACTCATCATTAAAGAAAATAAAGTCAAGTATTAATTGACTGTATCCCTTATTTTGTGGACTTAACCACGAGATAGTTTCTAACAACGGATACAAACAACTCTTCAATAAAAAATATTGCTGATCTGTTTTTGGTTCAAAGATATCTTCTAAGATACCCGGGTATCTTAGAAGGCGTTCCAGTAAAATTGGATAATAAGCTAAAGTAAATTCGGTTGCGTCTTTCTTATTCGGAACATGTTTTCTTTTAAAATAATCAACTAACATTCCAGACAGAGCATTTTTAAAACCAAAGACAGCACTATCTACTAACTGAGGATTATTATCTCTGGCGGTATATACTTTTTCGATTAATCCAATAATCTGTTGTACTATAGTTGTATCATAGATTCTATCTCTTAAAGTATCGTAACCTAAGTTATTAAAGATACCAACGGTTGGGTATAGGGCAGCTGCATCATTAGAGGATATTACAATATTATCCTCGAGACCAACGATTTGTCCATCTGTGGACTGCACATATGCTCCCAAAGTTTTCAGATGCCAGGCGAACTTTTTAATGTTCTCCTGGCTTAATAGATCTTCGCTATCCATCTTATTAACCTCTAAATTGTAAAGGTATTAATTCTGGATTGTCTAAAAACTTACCGGACTTATAAAAAGTACTCGTACTCGCTTCTCTATCTGATGCCCCTCTCGTACTGGCACAACCATGTCTATTCTTAATTAAGGCAACATATACTGAGCTAGTTTCGAATGCTTTTTCAACTTCCTTTCCGATGTAATTGGTCAAAGATTCTTGTAACCACCCCCTAGACGCACACCACTCTACAAATCGATTTATTTTACTAATCCCACCCAATTTATCTTCTGGTATATAACCAACAACAACCATAGAATTAGGATCAGAGTTTTCATCTCCAAATCTGATAAAATGATGACTACAGACTGCGTCTAATCTGGTAGTTACAAAAACTGGTTCTGTTTTACCATCATTTGGAAAACTAGCCATTCTTGGTTTCGGATTCCACCTTCCAGACATAAGTTCGGTCGTATCTATCATAGACGAGGCCGCAAATAATTTGGCAATTCTCCCCGCCGTTCCTATATTACCTGTACTAATATCTTCAGCGATATTAGAATCAGTTAAATCTATTTTTAAAGCTGTTAATACTTTGGTCATATAAAATTGAGAAGCTAATCTCATTATCGAATGCACATCATTATTGTACTCTTTATCAGTACCTTCTATAATTTCATGAATATTCTCATTGACTTTAAAAGCCGACAACTCTTGATAAGCTTTAAAAGCGGCATCGAAATCCATGGTTCCTAGGTATCTTTCTTTAATGAAAGAACTTAACTCAACTGTTTCGATATCACCCATTACGCTCCTTCTTCCAGTACTGGATCGATCGATGCTTCTTCGTCTTCTCCCTCTACCGCTTTCTCAATTATCTTAACGATAACTTCCATAACTTCATTTAAGACAACTTTGGCTTCTGCGTCTGTCCATATATCTGGCCCTTCAAATTGAAGATCCATAGCGTCTTCTCCATCCGATACTAACTTAATTATCACTTCGTCTTCTGGATGAAGATCATGAACTATGGTAAATATAGTATTCGAAGTATCCGGATCAGCGCTCAATTCCACTATTGTAA
>Ga0164318_10006019_pt1 | contig 11755 bp, 9 predicted proteins | sample GuaBasSedimGuay9_FD_113734 | JGI IMG/M metagenome (GOLD analysis project Ga0164318, IMG submission 113734) | Subseafloor sediment microbial communities from Guaymas Basin, Gulf of California, Mexico - Guay9, Core 4571-4, 0-3 cm | ecosystem: Environmental > Aquatic > Marine > Hydrothermal vents >... | reverse complement strand
CGTACCAAACCTGTTAAATAGATATCCCGAAATGGTACCTGTCCAAGAAACTCTTCGCTTGCCATAATCATTCTTGCTACCCAGAAAAAGAGTATATCGTAACCTGTAACAAGTGTGGAAGTTGGAAAATATTTCTTAAAATCAGCAGTATCTTCAGGCCAGCCCAATGTAGAAAAAGGCCACAGCCATGAAGAAAACCAAGTATCAAGGACATCTTCATCCTGTTTTAAACTTGTACTACCGCATTTCGTACATTCTGTAACATCAGTTTTAGAGACCATCATCTCACCACAGTCTGAACAGTACCAGACAGGGATTCTATGCCCCCACCAAAGCTGACGACTAATACACCAGTCTCTTATTCCATTTAGCCAGTGCTTATATGTATTTTCCCATTTTTTTGGATAGAATCGTACTTCATCTTTTTTCCAGGCATCCATAGCCTTTTCAGCCATACCTTTCATACTTACAAACCACTGTTCAGACATATATGGTTCTATTACAGTATTGCATCTGTAACAATGCCCCACCTGATGATTATGATCCTGACGATCAATAAGAAAACCCTGCTCAGTAAGATCTGCTACTACAAGTTTTCTAGCCTGATTACATTTCATGGTTCTATATTTTTCCGGTACATTTTCATTTAAAGTACCATCTTCATTAAGTATATTTATTCTCTCAAGGTCATGTCTGTTACCAATTTCCCAGTCATTAGGATCGTGTCCAGGAGTAATTTTAAGAGCCCCTGAGCCAAACTCCCTATCTACATAACTATCAGCAATTATTTTAAATTTCCTCGTAGTCAGAGGTAAGAAGACCTCTTTACCTATTAAGTCAGTGTATCTATCATCTTCCGGATGTACTGCTATGGCTGTGTCTCCAAACATTGTTTCAGGTCTGGTGGTGGCAATTTCAATTTTTCCGCTACCATCAGCCAATGGATAGTAAATATGATATAAACCACCAGGTTCTTCGCTATGTTCAACTTCATCATCAGATAAAGCAGTTCCACAGGAAGTACACCAGTTTACAAGATACTTACCCTTATAAATGAGCTTTTTTTCATATAGGGTAACAAAAACATTTCTGACAGCATCTGAAAGACCTTCATCGAGAGTAAATCGCTCTCTTTTCCAGTCACAGGAAGCTCCAATTTTCTGTAATTGTTTTGTAATTATTGAATGATGTTCATCTTTTACTTTCCAGGTTTCTGCTACAAACTTTTCACGGCCAAGGTCTCTTCTTGAAATACCCTTTGCACGTAATTTTTTTTCAACAATATTCTGTGTTGCAATACCAGCATGGTCTGTCCCCGGCAGCCATAGAGTTGGGCGGCCTGTCATTCTGTAATAACGAATTAAGATATCCTGTAAAGTATTATTTAGACCATGCCCCATATGGAGTACCCCGGTTACATTCGGAGGAGGAATTACTATTGTAAATGGGTTCTTATTCTTCTCAGGATCATCACTCTCTTTTGGTGAAAAGAGATCATTATCCATCCAGTATTTATATATTCGATCCTCAAACTCTTGGGGATTAAAAACTTTATCAAGCTCAACAGCATTCATCTGCCACTCCTGTATAGTGCAATATTATATCTATTAATGAGTTTGCATATTATCAGAGTATAGGGACTCTATCAAGCTGGGATTATACCCATACATTAATGAAATAAGTTGGGAAGATTTAATTATTAGTTATTTTCTAGCGCCTGTTTGCGGATGCAACTTTTCTTGCTCTGGAGATTTTTTCCATTTTTATGTAATAACCTGCCTGTTTAGCTATCTCTTCCATATCAGAAACTCTAATTTTGTTATCTACAAGCTTAAACTTTGTATTCTGGAGTAGTTCCCTAATAGGAGTATTACCCTCACCTTTCGAAAAACCGACCATGTTAATAAGTTCTTTGGTACCGAAATCAAATAGATAAGCACTATTTGCAATAGGAACTCTAAGTTTCTCCAATTGAATCCATAATGCATGGTAAAGTCTTCCTAAAGGATCACCTAACTCTGTATTTGCAAGTTGTTTATATATAAACCATATTCGTTCAGACAAAAGCTGGGTTAATCGAGTAATAATTTGAGGTTGTGCTGAAACCATTCTTTTAAAATTCGCTTTATTTACTGCCAAAAGAACAGCATCCTCATGAGCAATAGCAGATGCTGATCTGGGTTTATCTTCTAAAAGTGACATCTCTCCAAAAATATCTCCTGGTTTAAGAAGAGCAAGCATAACTTCGTTATCATTTACAATCTTTGTAATTTTAACACTGCCTTTTTGAATAATATACAATTCCTGGCCAGGCTGACATTCTGAAAATACCATAGTATTTCGGGGATAATTTCGTGTAAACTCTTCACTGGATCCGTCTAAAAAGACAGCCTTTGAATATGGTTTAATTTTACCCATTCTCTCCCGGGCAGTCTGTATATTAGGTCCTGTTGGACAATACTTTATATACTGATGATATGCATAATATGCATGATTATACTGACTTTGTCTTGCATAGTACTCTGCAACCTTAAAAAGATGATCCGGATTATCATTTGCAGTACTTTTTAAAGTAATTCTTGTTAAAGCTTCATCCAAAAAACGCATTTTTTTACTAAATTGCTGTATGATCTTCATTGCAACAGGAGTATTTTTTTCTATTAAGAGGCCAAACTGATCTCGGTGAACAGATATAAGAACAACATCTGTAACAGCTTGAGCAGTTTCTATATGACTATGAGAAGACATTGTTGAAACTACACCAAAAAAATCTCCAGGAGAAAGAAGGTCTCCCCCCTCTTCTTCAACAACTTTAACTTCTTTACTAACACGAACTGATCCCTGTCGAATTATATAGAAAAAATCAGCCTTCTGTTTCCCTTCAACAATTATATAGGCGTTTTTTCGAAAATTTACTAAAGAAAGCTGTAAAGGATTAATCATAAACCATCCAAATTGCTAATTTAATATCCAGTATAAAAGTAATATTATACTTATATCTCTGATAATACAAGCAGATAATTGCTCCATTAATATCTTCGGTAAATTCTTATAATATCACTACTATTTTACTATTTTTTTTTACCTACCACCAATCAACAACCTGCAAAGGGCTCCAGACAGCTCGATAACTATCCACACTTTCTGAAGATTCTTCATATATATCCTGAAAAGAGTAGAACCTTTCCTTTCTTTTTATATTCCCATCAGGATTTATTTTTTTAAGATCTATATTTCCCCTGGAAAATACAATATGCTGGGATCCAATATTTCCAAAATAATAATCACTATTACTTTCTCTTACAGGAAGATCAGATAAGCTCATATTATCACCCATTGCCGGATCTACAGGAATCCACCCTATTCCATTTATATATATTTCTGACCACCAATGATTTACAGTCTGTTTATCACCATAAACTATAATACCGGCAACAGGACGGGAAGGAACCCCTGCATTTCTTGCCAAAGCAGTAAAAAGTACTGCATATTCAAAGGCATCCCCCTTCCTGTTTGTAAGACTGTCTAATACAGTATCTGATTCAGAAAAATTAACATATTCCAATCTTCTAATTAAATAATCATATAATTTTTTAGCCTTGATATAAGGGTTTGTTTCTCTGCCTACAATAGATCTGGTAACATCTCTAATAGTTTTATTATTTGCTGGAACAAGAGCATCTTCTCTTGTGTAATATTTTACCAACTCTCTGTTTTTATCGTATGTACCTGAAATTGAAGATATGTTTATATCAGTCTCAATTGCAGACCGTTCAAACCAGTGTGTTTGATTTAGAACATATTCATTCCATTGATGCAGATTTTCTAAATTATATCTGTTAAGACCCTTATAATTTTCCCATAATGGTTCAGGTTCATACACAGATTCCACATTCCTTTGTGCCAGACTTTGTTGGATTACTGGAAACCATATTTGAATACTATTTACAGGTTCAGCAATTACATTTGAAATAGTAACTCCATACTGCAGCTGATATCCCCTGGGTTGGGTGAATTGTTTTATTCCATAAGGATATGAAACTTCAAAATAGATTGAATTACTAATTCCTCTATCTGTGTTTATTTGAATATTTCCTGAAGTAGCCCCATCTGGAACATATACCGAAATAGATTTATCACTCCACTCAATATAATCAAAATCCACTTCAGAACAGGACACAAACTTAGAATCATCAGATGAAAAAAAACTAAAATTAACTTTACTGGCTCCACGTTCAGAACCAAGATTTAACCCAGTAATACTAACTTTCTCTCCAACCATTCCTTTTTCCGGTACAACTGAATCTAAATATGGCTCTCCGGGACCCGCAGGTCCTGAAACAATTACAGGTATAAATTCTTTGTTAGTAAAAAGTAAACCATTGCTGCTATTTTTATTGGATTTTACAAAAACCCGACCTGATTGAACTTCGTCTGGCACTCTTAATTCAATTTCAGTATCAGTCCATTTTATATAACTTGATACAGTAGGTCTTATTCCTGCAATTATAACAAATCCATTTTCGAAAGAATCACCAAAATGTTCACCTTCAATAAGAATAGTTTCTCCTGGAAATGCTACAGAAGGATTAAGATGATCAATTTGTGGATTCCGTCCTGTTAATAATGATAAAATGATATACAGAATAGTCAATATTATAAAAATAGATAAAGGGATAACAGCAGGATGCTTCATTTTCTTCATTAGGCTATTTACTCTCCGGAGTCTCTGTTATTCGGGTTTACCTGGATCTCCAATTCAATATTATATATTTTCCTGTCCACAGCTTTTATTACTCCCAAAGGAAAAAACAATGCACTTTCTCCCATAGATACAGGAAGGCTCTTTATTGTACTGTAATGGTTCATCTCATCTGACTCAGATGATCCAATCCATACCTCACCCTGGGAAACCAGAAGAATTGTATTATCATATCTAATATAGGGTGTAATATCAGTTATAACAAGAATATTCACTCCCTGGAGTTTAACTTTAACTGATTTTCCACTTATTGTAATTTTGCTCATATTTGCATTCCAGATAGTTAAACCCTGCTCATCTACTACTCTGGTAATAGTTTTAATATTAAGAGAATTTTCCTCTAAATATTTTAATGCATCATTAATATCAACACCATATACCAGATTATGAAACAAAAAGAGACTGACAACAACAAAAATCTTTTTTATCAAATTATCGCTCTGCAACATAATCAGTTTTTTTCAGAAAAAGAGGTTCTCCCTGAATTACAAAATCAGAAGGTCCGGGCAGCTGCATATAAAATTCAAGAGGCTCATCATGAATGTTAAAATATGCAAGTACTTTTTCTACATTATCTACGGGAATTTCGAGGGGATATTTTTCTGATTCAAATGATAAATCAGCATTATTTGAAAATGGAAAGGAACTACTATCATTAAAAATTGAAAAAAACAGACTTGCACCAAGAATAGCAATAAATAGAAAAGACAAACTAATCATAAGAGTTGGAGATATAATAAATGCCCGATGCCAGAAATCAAGACCCCTCCCAGGCGAAGTGGAATGGCTTAATCTTGTCCAAACAGTTTCTTTTGTAAAAGACTCAACCTGGTTATTGGCCAATTTCACCTGACTACTAACAGATTGTAGTAAATCAATTGTTTTTTGACAATCAGAACATGACTGCAGGTGCTCCTTTACAATTAAGTACTTAGAACTCTCTAATTCATTATCTAAAAATGCAGATAGAGTTTGTCCATCAAAACACATGAAGATCATCCCTATTTAATTTCTTTTCCAATAGTACCCTCGCTCTGTAAATACGTATTTTAACATTATTTTCAGAAATATGTAATATTTTTGCAATTTCTTTATAATTAAGCTCCCCATATTCCTTAAGAATTAAAACTGTTCGATATTTAACAGGAAGATTATCTACAGCTTTTTTAACTACTGTAATAGTTTCTTCCTTTAGAATATTGTCCTGAGTATCTGGCTGAACCTTTACTCCTTCCTGTTTAAGCTTATCGACAGCATTTGTTTCCCTAACTTTTCGCTTCCGATAATTGAATGCCAGATTTTTAGCCACCCTTATAAGCCAGTATCTACTTTCGTTTATACTTGGCAAAGGTATTCTTTTATTATAATACCTTATAAATGCTTCCTGACATAGATCTTCTGCAATGGTTTTTTCCCTTATTATGTGATAAACCACTTTATAAAGGACAGGAAAAACTGCATCGTATACCTCTTTGAAAGTATACGATTGATCTTCCCCTACGTCCATATAAACAACACTGAATGACTTAGGTTACACATTTTTTGACCACACTGCTCCTGATGGAGTATCTGTAATTGTAAATCCCTTGTTTAAGAGGATATCTCTGAGTTCATCTGCCCTTTCCCAGTTTTTATCAGACCGTGCCTTATTTCGTAAATCAATTAGCTCTTTTATTTCCGGTTCGAGGTCAGCTTCATCGTTCTGCTTTGGAATTTCTAAATTTAAAAGATCAAATCCAAGGATTCTGTCAAAATCATATACAACGAAAAGCTTATCACCAGAACTAAGGTTACTATCTTTTAGCATAAGCCACAAATCTGAAAGAACCTGTGGTGTGTTAAGGTCATTGGAAATATGATCCTGAAATTTCGCAATATAATCCTTTGCTGTTACACCTACTTTTGTAGATGGAATATTATTTGTATCTTTTTTAAGCTGAATAACTCTTTCGAATAAATTTTCTCTGGCAGATTTTGCAGAATTTAGGGATTCTACCGAAAACTGAAGCTGAGACCTATAATGCCCACCCAGAGAAAAATATCTATAGTCCAAAGGATCAAATCCTTCTTCTATTAAAGAATCAAGAGTTATAAAATTACCAGAGGATTTAGCCATTTTTCCTTTATTCATTATTAAGAACTCATTGTGCATCCAGTAATTGACCCATTTTTTACCAGTTGCAGCTTCTGATTGTGCAATTTCATTTGTGTGATGAATAGATATATGATCAATACCACCACAATGGATATCGAACTGGTCTCCAAGATATTTCATGCTCATAGCAGAACATTCAATATGCCATCCAGGATAGCCACGGCCCCAGGGGCTTTCCCACTGCATTGCCTGATCCTCGAATTTTGAGTTTGTAAACCATAAAACAAAATCATGAGCATTTTTTTTATTTGGATCTACTGCCACCCTTGCTCCTGCAGTAAGGTCCTGTCTCTCTCTTAGGGCAAGTTTACCGTAATCGTGAAATTTTGATATATCGAAGTATACATTACCTGCTGAATTATAGGTAAAACCTTTACTCTCAAGGCGTTTTATTAAATTGATCATCTCTTCTATGTGATCTGTGGCCTTTGGATTAACAGTGGGGCGAACAATATTAAGATTATCTATATCTTTAAAAAAAGCTTCTGTAAAAAATTTAGAAATATCCCAGACCGACTTACCTGATTCTCTGGAACTTTTTACCATTTTATCTTCACCGTCATCGTTGTCGTCTGTAAGATGCCCCACATCTGTAATATTTACAACATGATCAACTTTATATCCTGCATATTCCAATGTCCGACGAAGTATATCATCAAAAAGATAAGCCCTTAGGTTCCCAATATGTGCGTAATTGTAAACAGTAGGACCACAACAGTACATTTTTACTACACCAGTTTCTATAGTCTTAAAATCTTCTACTAATCTTCCCATAGTATTAAAAAAACGTAGTTTCACAAAAATCCCCTGTTAATAATTATTATTTTCTCATATTATAAATATGTGGAAATTAATGTACGTAAAAAACTGGAAAAAATCAATATCCGTGGAAAAATAGAAAGAAATATTTCCATGAATTTGCATACAACCTTCAAAACAGGTGGAATAGCTGATTTTTTTGCTATTCCAGAAGATTATAATGATATTATATTGCTCCTGGAATTTACCAGAGAACATTCCATACCTGTATTTATATTAGGTGGAGGAGCTAATATTCTGGTTTCAGATAAGGGAATTCGGGGTCTTATAATTGATATGCAAAAAATCTCAAATTTCAGTTTTCATAACAATACTTGCACAGCAGAAGCTGGATTATCTATAAGTGATCTGGCCAAATCAGCAGCAGATGAAAATTTACAGGGACTTGATTTTATCTATGGTATGCCTGGAACTGTAGGAGGAGCCGTCTGGATGAATGCCCGGTGTTACAATATTTCAATATCGGATATCCTTATGAGTGTTGAGTATTTAGATAAAAATTTAGATTTTAAAACTCTTGAATTTGAAGATATTCAAAATAATTTTGCTTATAAACAATCTCCATTCCAAAATTCAAGCAATATAATTCTCTCTGCAACGTTTAAACTTGATAAAGGCAATAAAAATGATATACAGAAAAATATGGAATTGCATAAACAGGATAGAGAAAATAAGGGACATTATAAATATCCCAGTGCAGGTTCTGTCTTTAAAAACAACAGAACATTTGGGAAGCCCACTGGTATTATTATTGAATCTCTGGGATTAAAAGGTTATTCCAAAGGAGCTGCCGAAATTGCTGAATTTCATGGGAATATCATTGTAAATAAGGGAGAAGCCAGATCTGAAGATATTCGTGATATAATAGATTATACTAAAAAACTGGTGTATGAAAAACTGGGGTTTAATTTGGAACCCGAAATTCAGCTTATTGGTGATTGGGAGAAAATATGAGCACATGGATTGAACATCTAAGAGAATACGAAGAAATTTTGGATCCCCTGCGCCTAAGAGAGCTCCTCGAAGAAGTGGATATAGTTGAACTTACAGAAGAATGGCGTGTTTTATCAGACGAAGAAGAAACACTTGTTTTTCTCCATCTTCCTATGGAAACAAAACTGGATCTTATTACAGAGCTAACTGACCCTCAGCAGGAAAGAATACTTCACACTTTATCTGAACAAAATAAGAAAGAACTTTTTAAAGAGATGGAACCGGATGATCTTGTTGATATTGTTCAGAGTGTTAATCATGAAATTCGTAACACAGTATGGGAAAGCCTTAGTGATGAAGTAAAAAGAGAAACTCTATTTCTCCTGAGATTTGATGAGGATGATGCAGCTGGTTTAATGAACCCCAGATACCTTGCTATAAGATCTTCAATTATAATATCACACGCTCTTGAGTTTATTCGTAAGAATGCTGATAAAGTTGAATTTCTGTATAACATTTATGTACTGGATAATCTTCAAAGACTTATAGGTATTGTCTCTATACAGGATATTTTATCTGCAGATGACAATAAAACAATTTCTGATATTATGGACGAAAAAGTAATTTCTGTACGTGAAGATACAGACCAGGAGGAAGCTGTAAAAATTATGCAAGCCAATGACCTGGTTTCTCTACCTGTTGTGGATCAAAACAATGTTCTTCTTGGAGATATTACTTTTGATGATGCCCTGGATGTTATTAGAGAAGAACAGACAGAAGATGTTTATAAAATGGGTGCTATGTCCGGAGAGGCAGAAAGCTATATGTCTACATCCGTATGGGGACTTGTCAAAAAAAGAGTCCCCTGGCTAATTGTACTTCTTTTGGTAGGAACTATAACAACCAATGTTCTTCATCATTACGAAGGGGTTATATTGAGTGCAGCATTTTTATTTATTTTTATGCCTGTAATAACCCAGACAGGAGGGAATGCAGGTAGTCAATCCTCAACACTCATGATTCGGGGCCTTGCCACCGGAGAAATCCAGTTTAGAGAGATTGGAATTATAATGTTTAAGGAACTTTCTGTTGGAATAATGATGGGTGTTATTACAGGAGCAGTTATTATTTTGCGAAGCATTATTCTGCCCCCGGGTATAGGAATTGAGCAGGGGCTTATTATTGGTTTCTCTTTAATATTTGTTGTTCTTATAAGCAATATGATAGGAACTCTTGCTCCCCTTCTTATTCATAGAATGGGTTATGATCCTACGGTTATGTCAGGGCCCTTAATGGCAACAGTAATTGATGTGGCAGGGTTGTCTATATATTTCGAAATTGCACGATTTATTCTAAAAATTTAATCTTATTCAGTTATCATTTCCTATCTGGAAGAGAATAAATATCATTTTCCAATGGTGTTTTTACAATAAACATGCCGCAACCCAATGGTGTTTTTACACATTTCAAGCTATTATCTAATGGATTTTTATATAATTCCATGTTATTATATTTATATGAAAAGAGATATAGAGAACTATTTATCAAGTTGGAAAAAAAGGGAGTCACATAAACCTCTTATTATTCGCGGAGCACGACAAGTAGGAAAAACATGGAGTGTTAATGCTCTTGCTGAAACATTTCCTTACTACATTAAAATTGATTTTGAAGAAAATAGGGATGCCATATCATATTTTCGTGATAATAATGTCGAGAGAATTATAAATGAAATATCTTTATCGACCGGTATCCCAATCATCGACAATGAAACATTGCTCTTCTTTGATGAATGTCAACTTTGTCCCGATGTTCTAAAGTCATTAAGGTATTTTTTTGAAAAAAGATCAGGACTGCATGTCATAGCTGCCGGCTCTCTTCTTGATTTTACCCTCAATGAACTTAAATACCCCATGCCAGTAGGCAGAGTAGAATTCATGTATATGTATCCATTAAGTTTTTGCGAATTCCTATCTGCTCTGAATAAACAAAATCTTCGTCAATTTATCGAAAGTTATATTCTGAATAAAGATATCCCACCAATTATACACAACCAATTATTGGAAGCTCTCAGAAATTACTACTTTATTGGAGGAATGCCTGAAGTAGTAAAGGAGTACATCAATTCGCATGATTTCCTCTCCGTTCAGCGTATTCAAACCGAATTGACTACATCAATACAAAATGATTTTTCGAAATATACTAACAAAAATGAACTGCATTATCTATCTGAAGTCTTTTTATATCTGGCAAGAAATACCGGGAAAAAAATTAAATACAGCAATATTAATAATCAGGTTCGCTCTAATATTGTCAAAAAGGCCATAGAAAGTTTGGTATTGGCAAGAATCTCGCATAGAGTCTATCATTCTCAGGGAGACGGAATCCCTTTAGGCGCTGAGATAAAACCGGAGCATTTTAAAACAAGCTTTGTGGATATAGGTTTAAGTAACCGCATCTGTGGTCTTGAGCTGACAAATACACTAGATATGCTGACAATCAGGGAGGGTTTATTAGCTGAACAATTTGCTGCTCAGGAACTCGTAGCCAGTTTTCTACCCTTTGAAGACCGGGAGTTATACTACTGGATTCGACAAAATAAAAATGCTAATGCAGAAGTTGATTACCTGACAACAGTTAACAACAGAGTAATTCCAATAGAAATAAAAGCCGGTACTACCGGAAGTTTAAAATCCCTTCATGTTTTTATGGTATCCAAAATAAAATCACCTTTTGCCGTTAGACTCAATTTATCTTCTCCTTCGGTAACTGAAACCAACCATAAAATACGGGTGGAAGGTGAAGATAAAATTGTAGACTTTAAACTTGTAAGTTTACCTTTATATTTGATCAGTCAGGTTAGAAGAATTACCAGTGAGATCGAGATTCTCTAATTGGAAAAATGATGCTACAGGGTTATCTTCATATTTCGAAATTGCATGATTTCTTTTAAAGAAATAAATTTATTCAAGACCAGCCTTCATCATTGCAAAATAGTTTTCAGGGGGAACATATTCTGGGACTGAATTTCCTGTCCCTAAGGCATATCCCCCATCAAGACCTGCTCTTTCCAGCATGGCTTTACTTCT
>Ga0164318_10006018_pt1 | contig 11756 bp, 10 predicted proteins | sample GuaBasSedimGuay9_FD_113734 | JGI IMG/M metagenome (GOLD analysis project Ga0164318, IMG submission 113734) | Subseafloor sediment microbial communities from Guaymas Basin, Gulf of California, Mexico - Guay9, Core 4571-4, 0-3 cm | ecosystem: Environmental > Aquatic > Marine > Hydrothermal vents... | reverse complement strand
CTTCACAGTTATGAGACAGTAAAAGAAGCAAAGGAGGGAATAGGGAGATATTTTAGAGCAATCCACCTTAAAAATCCCTGTTTTTTGTCTTGACATTGGGGTCCACTTTAATGAAATAGCATCAGAGTATGGCATACATCATTTGCCGAAAAGAAAAAAGCTGACTCCTCCACTATATCAGCAGGGTTTCCTATGGGCATATTCATCAGTATTTCATGGAAAAAAGGACAGGATAAAAGCTAAGCCAGAAGCATAACTCTGTCACGAAAGAGACATGAATGGAAAATAGGCTTTTTCTTATGGCAGATAAGATCTTCATGATATCTACTGTGCAAGCAGAAATTCTCCTTGACTTCACATGTAGAGTGCAATATTCAGTATCTTACAAAGGGGAAGTGGAATTTTTAAATCAGCCTTAAAATGGGTGAGGTTAGTACTGGGTATAAGTTTTAGTAAATATTGCACAAATAGAAAAAGCCAAATCTAAATTGGTTCTAAAAAAAATGGGCAAAAAGCAAGGGTTAGTATTTTTGAACATGGAAAACCGCTATATGTCTATATTAAAAACAATAGCTCTTTGAAAACTGGTAAGAGCCTTCGGGTGTTTGAGACTGACTCTGGTTAGCCCTCTGTGTTTCCGCAAAAAGATCAACTGACTTTGAAAACTGGTAAGAGCCTTCGGGTGTTTGAGACTTTCCAGCTGCTGCCATAGAAGCATAATAAGAACCATATTTCTTTGAAAACTGGTAAGAGCCTTCGGGTGTTTGAGACCCCCTGAGCATAAACTGTTTTTCTATCCCATTCTGACTTTGAAAACTGGTAAGAGCCTTCGGGTGATTAAAATGTATTTTCTTGCATTTTTTCTTGATTTTTTCTTTAATAGGCGTATAACCTAAAAAATTAGGGAAGTAGTGGAAAAATTTTAGAGAACTAAGAAACTTAAAGAAAGGCTTTAACAGATATCTGGCCGGCATTAGCTGGTAGGTGTTGGCATTGGATAGTAACAGATGGGGCATTTCTCTTTTTCACGGTATTGCTTTACAATCAAAGCAAAAAGTGATCTTGAGCTTCCCCCATTCAAAGGTTCTACCCTGCGAGGCGGCCTTGGGTATGCACTCAAAAAGATAGCTTGTGTTGCAAACGAAAAATCCTGCGATGATTGCTTACTCAAAGAAAAATGTGTCTATTCTTACATCTTTGAAACCAGGCCACCAAGAGATTCAAGTTTTAAACAAAAATATCTATTTGCTCCCCATCCTTTTATAATCCTCCCACCACTTGCTACTAAAACCTGTTATAAAACTGGAGAATACCTATCATTTGAGCTTGTCCTTATTGGAAAGGCTATTGAATACCTGCCTTATATAGTCTATGCATTTCATATGCTTGGAGAAATGGGCCTTGGAAAAGGCAAAGGAAATTATGAGCTAATTAAAGTGGATGAAATAAATAAAGATGGTGATAAAATTTGTATCTTTGATTCAAACAAAAATAATTTGACAGGACCGTCACAGTTCATCACCCTCAACGATTTTGCAAATAATATCGAAGAAGATATACATCAGATAAAGTTTCTTTTCCTGACCCCCGTTCGCCTGAAAGAAAAAGGAGACCTCGCTGTGGAAATCAATTTCTCACTCTTTGTTGAAAGATTAATCACCAGGATAGAGCTTTTGTCCCGTTTTCACTGTGGAGGAAACGGGATAAAGGGAAGAGATGATCTTTTAAGATATGCAAAAAGAATTAAGACCACCTATAAAAGCCTTCGCTGGAAGGATTGGGAAAGGTACTCCCAGAGGCAGGATACAAGAATGAAGCTTGGCGGCCTTATAGGAAGTATCACCTTTGAAGGAGAACTCGACCCGTTTATTCCATATCTTAAAGTTGGGCAGTTTATCCATGTTGGATTGGGCACAAGCTTTGGCCTTGGAAGATATGAGATTTTATCATTACGATGAGGTTCAAACTAAAAGCTTTAACCGATATTTGGACTGGCGGTGTTAAGGATAAAGAGCATCTCCATCTTACCGGAATAAGGGGATCTATCCGCTGGTGGTATGAGGCTTTAGTCAGGGCATATGGTGGATATGCCTGTGATCCCACTGATAAAGATCACAGGTGCAAGTTGCAACATAGTGACCTCCGAAACAGGCTCAAAGAACATAATAATGATCTTCAAAAGGCACTAAATGACTTGATCTGTCCAGCATGTCAGTTTTTTGGATGCACTGGTTGGTCTGCCAAATTTGCCTTAAGGATAACTGATGCCAGTGGAAAGGAAATCACTACCAGTATTAAAAGAGGACTTTTATTTGAATTAAGTTTCATTCCAAAAAAAATATTTACTGAAACAGAAGAAAACTTACTCAAAAAGACCATTAAACTTATAGTTGAATATGGGGCTATAGGAGGCAGAACAGTTTTGAAACCGTCTGAAAATAAAGATAAAAACAAATTATCTTATCGTAAAAAGAACCATCTGGATTATGGGATAATTGCATATCAAGATGGATACGAGATAGATAGAACAGGAAATCTTATTTTGAAAAAACCTCCTGATAAAAATAACTACCCAGATTGGCCAAATCTAAGATATTTTTGGTTTATTAAAGGAGCATACATCGATAGGAAAGGGTTTAATAAAATAATAAATAATGTTTCTTTATCATCATTTTTGAAAGGTAGGATAGGAGAAAGTAAAAAAATATTTTCCTTTCATGGGCAAACCTCGTGTGAAGCCAACAGAGTGAGGAGATGCTTTGGGTATGTTAGAAACGAAGAGGAACTTGACATAATAAAAGGAAAAATAAAAGACATATGTAAAATTAAAGATAATCAAATATTAGCTTGGGAAACAATACAAAATGAGTTATGATTGGGTTATAACAATAATTAATAAAAAGCGAGAATCAATAAACGTGCTTGCTTCACTTCGTGAGTATCTCAAACAACAGAAAGATTCTAAAAGAAAAAAACAAAAGAAGATAGAATTAAACAAACAATCCAAAGAAATAAAAGAAATATATGAGTACTGTTTTCGCAAACCATTATATTTTGACAGTAGCTTGAAACTCTTATCTTATATTTTCGCAAAAACCAATGAAGAAATAGAGATTCGGCAAAGATATATCGACTGTGTTAAAGATAAAAGCGATCTTTATAATAAAATTCCAATAGATCTTCTAAAGATAATCACCGCAATTAAAAAAGTGAAATTCGAAAATTTCGTTGTGCTTCCCCGATATTCTTTTGTTTTAAAAATTCCATTTAAACTTGCTAAGCCATATATTTCCAGAGATGATAAAGAATTCTATATTATCGACAATCCGATTAAGAAAGACAAAGTATTTGGAATCCCTATGATTTCGGCTGGCTCATGGAAGGGGAATCTTAGATGGACAGCAGGCAAGATATTAGAAAATGCCAGATCTTCTGATGAAAAGATCAAAATAAGGCTTAAACTTGTTCGATTATTTGGCCATGAGAATGAGACAGAAAGGGGATATTTTAATTCCCTTTTTACTAACGATGAACTTTCCCTATATGAAAGGGAACTTGAAAAAATCACCACAAGGGATGGCCTAAGGCGAGGAAGGCTTCATTTCTATCCCACATTCTTTTTCAGAATTGGCCTTGAGGTAATAAACCCGCATGATAGAAAAACAAAAGCTGGCAAAATACCCATATATATAGAATGTGTGCCAGAAGGAACATGTGGGGATTTTGCCCTTCTTTATGTCCCATTTGATCTTATGGGAAAACCGCCTGAAATCCAGAAAGCTGAATTAATAGAGGACCTTAATCTTATTTTTTCATCCCTGAGAGATATGATGCTAATTTATGGATTCTCTGCAAAAAAGAGCAGTGGATTTGGGATAATCAAGCCAGAATTTCCAGAACAAGGTAAACTACATATAAAAGGAGTTCTAAAGGAAAGCACCTTTAAAAATTTTAATGAACTTAAAGAGATTATCAAAGAAGTTTCTGATTCTTCAATCAGAGAAAGCTCATGAGTAATGATCTGAAAGATACACTTGAAAAATTCAGGCCTTGCCTTCTCTTTATAGAACTGGCTGGCCTTCTTCATGATCTTGGCAAATTGAGCGCTGATTTCTTGAGATACAGAAAAACATGGCATTTTAGTCCAAATGGCTGGAATGAAGATCCTCATACCAAGCCCCTTCTTGATATTGAAGAAATAAACACAGTAATAGACTCCTCTGGTTTCATAAATATATTCTCCAATGATGAAATAAAGAAGAAAATTAAATCTGATTTTAAACAGCTGACCCTCTCTTATGTCATTAAGAACCATCATAATCCTGATGAGCAAGATAATATACTTCTCCAGATAATAAAGACAGCAGATAGCAGTGATGCAGCCATTGACAGAAACAATCCTTTATTTAGTGCAGAGCAATGTGATCGCACAAAGTCTGGTAATGCACAGGATGAGTTGATATTTAAAAGCAATGTTTATGGATTTGAATCTCTTGATACCCTAATAGACTTCAGCGAGGTGGAGAAAAGCAGAAGAGAAACAACTAATTTTCTGGATAAAAAACTAAAGGAATATTTTGCCTATCTATTTTTCAGTTCCAAAAATCACAAGAATCAAATAATTAAATTAAGAAAAGAGATTTTTGAAAAAACAAGGGAAAGATTTTCTGTAACTGTCTCTGATACAACCCGTCCATCAAATGACACCACCCTCTGGGAGCATTGCTATGCTGTTGCCACACTGGCAAAGGTCTTTCTGGCAAGGCTTGTAATCTATCCCACAGCATTGATCAATTGGCTTGATAAAAGGAAAAAAGAAAAACCTTTTAAAATTAAGCGTGACTTTGCAATCCTTGGCATAGGATGGCATGGTCTCAGGTTTATATCCTTAGGCCATAAAATAGGAGACATAACAGGACGAACCGAATTGATCCATAGGCTTCAGGACAAAATACAGGAACTAATAGAATGTCAAATCCCCATCGGGAATATGATATATAAGGATATAAATGGCATCTATTTTATCATACCCCCTTTGATAAACACCTCTGGAAAAGAGAATTATGAAAAGCTTCTGGACGCAATTAATAAAAAAGTCAGTGAGATCTGCGTCAATGAATCAGAAGGGGAGCTTTGTCCTCATTTTGGCATTGAAGAAGATACAGAGTTTGCAACTCGTATTGTCTCGGTAATAACCGAGATCAAACAAAAATATTCTATTCCTTATATCTACGACGTAAATCAACATGTAGGAAAACTGACGCATTATATAGAAGATAACCATCCCTTATGCCCTGTATGTAAAAAAAGAACCATAAAATTCCCTGATATGGATATTTGCGATATATGTCTTAAACGCCGCCAGACCAATTCCCTGAATCCAGGCAAATCATATGAAAAACAGACGATCTTTGTTGAAGAGATAGCAGACAGAAATGAGCGTGTTGCTCTGATTGTAGCCTGCTTTGGCCTTGAAAGATGGCTGAAGGGGGATATGATCCGCTCGGTATTTGTCTCGCCAGTTCATATGATGGAAAAAGAAATAGAAGACCTTGGAAACTCAGCACAATTTAGGCATGAAGAGTTAAAAATAAAGGAATTTTTAAGGCAAAAATATCCTGCAAAACACTCTGAATACTGCTATGAGAGGATAAGGCAAGAAGTGGAGCTTTGTAAAAGGGCAGGATCAGATAGCGCATCCATAGATGAAAAAGAATATGCTAAAAATGTCCTTTTCCTTTATGCCCAAAGGATAGCAGGAGGCTCAATCAACAAAGATGTAAAAAGGGCTTACAACAACTGGCAGGATCAGCTTGAATCTGCAAAAAAGGAGCATGAAGATGTCTTAAGTGGTGCCACTGTTGATGAAAATGACATCCTCATAAATATCCTTCTTGCAAAGACCCCGACTCCATCCACAGTATTTGACGCATGGTTAAGCACAGAGAGATTCTTTAAAGAGATAGCTGGGCTGGGTGGTGATAAAAAAGGGGTTCAGGCCTTCCTTAGACAAAAACAGAGGCCAAAACTAAAGGTTAAACTGATATGTTCAGAAGAAGGGTTACAGTCAAATATTTATATAGGAGCAACATATGATGCATGGATTGATAAAGAAAAGGCAGAGCTTGTCTTCATAAATGAGGAAAAAACAGAGTGCTGGGTAATAGGAAAAGAATATGATGAAAGGTGTGAGAGGGACTGGAAAAACAAACAAGTCACCATAATGACTACTCTAAAAGATAAGAGCAGGGCAAGATTAACTTTTGAGATATTGGAGGTGGAAAAAAGCAATTCATTCTATCCCTACAGGACAATAGCCATAAGCCCTGCGATCTTTTTGGTCCTTGTTCCGGCAGACAAGGCCATAAAGATAAGTCAGTTTATCCACAAAGAATACGCGAGACAATTTGGTAAGGTTACAGGGAGGCTTCCCATAAGTGTTGGAAACATCTTCTTCCACAAGAAGATGCCCATGTTCGTTGTGCTTGATGCAGCAAGAAGGATGATCAGCAACTTTGAACAGCTTCATCAAAAAGCTATCTCACTAATTGTAAAAGAGCATACCCCTAACTGGCAGATCAGGGCAACACAAGAAATAGATCTTTTGCTTGAGGATAAAGACACAAAGCAGACTATAAAATGGAAACTCCCATTGAGGCTTGCCGATTGCCAGATGGATTATTTTCATCCTTACATGATGTTCCAGGAACAATCTCCTAATCTTAATGGTGAAGATGTAATGAGGAGAAAATCATATCTTCCAGCAGTGGATGGAAGCCCACTGGTTCATTTCTCAGACATAAAAAAGAGGGATCTTCTTATCTCCCACCCCAATTATTATGACTATATGTTTCTTGATTCAACCACAAGGAGATTTGATCTCTATCTGAATTCTGATAGAAGAAAGAATACAAATCCTTTAGAGTATCCAAAACCCATGTTTCTTGAGAAACTGGAAGAGATTGAACTCCTCTGGTCCTATTTGAGATCCCTTCCTGATCTTACAGACACAGCCCTTAGAAATATTGAATCACTTTTAAGAGAAAAACCTGCTCAATTGAACTGCCTTGCAGATTCAGTGATCACCAAAGGACTTGGTGTTAAAAAAAGCTCAATGCTCTTTAATCCCTTCTATAATGCCATAAAGAATGGCCTGTTTTTTGATTGTCTTGAACTTTACCTCAGGATTTTAAAACAAAGGATAGGCAAGGAGGAAAAAGATGCAATATAAACCTTATAAAAAGATAACCTATTTTGCTGTAGCCCTGGATCCAATCCATGTGGGCACAGGGGGTTACAGACTTGGAAGAGTGGATAATACCATTGTAAGAGATCCTGGCACAGACCTGCCAAAGATCCCTGGCACAAGTATAGCAGGAGTGGCAAGGGCATATACAGCAATGGCTATCCAAAGCGAAAATCCAGTTCAGGCAAAATATATGAGAGAAGAAACAGATTCAGATGGCAATAAGATATACCTGAGCTGTGCGGGTAAAGGTGGGGAGCAGGGTGAAGCCCATTGTGGTAGCCCAGATTGCCCGGTATGTATGGCATTTGGGTTTTCAAATGGAAAAGAAGGGATAAGCTTTCAGGGACTTGCCCAATTCTTTGATGCAAAGATCCTGCTTTTTCCTGTCTCCTCTGTCATAGGTCCGGTATGGATTACATCTCCCATGATACTCTGCTCAGCAGAAGTCAACGGCAATGATAAGTGGTCAGACGTAAATGATGAACTTTTAGAAAATAATATGGTTATTACTAACATCCCGTTAGAAGATAATCATATAAACCTTTCCTGGCTCTATCTTGAAGTTAAAAAGAATGAAGATATTAATCCTGCTGAATGGAAGATTGATGGTCAGCTTCTTGCTAACCTGGGTGTAGAAATAAAAGAGATACTAAATAGAGTTGTTATTATACCTGATAAGCTATTCAGTACGGTTGTAAATGATAACCTTGAGGTGCGAACATCTGTTGCCATAGATCCTCTCACCGGTGCAGCAGTAGAAGGTGCACTTTATGTTTATGAGGCAATACCAAGAGCAACAATTCTTTGGTTTGATGTAATTTACAATGATCCCAAGTTCTTTAGAGTACCAAGAAAAGAGGGAGACAGAATCCTTTATAATCCTGTGGGTCTTAACAGGGATCACCTTATACGAAAGGTTTGCAATGGGCTGAGGCTCTTTGAATACCTGGGCATTGGAGGAATGGGGACAAGGGGGATGGGAAGAATGAGAGTCTTTTGCTTGGGGAGGTAAAAATGGATACACTCGATATAAAATGTGCAAAAAAAGCAAAAGAGTTTGTTACAAATCTACCAGAGATTCTAAAAAAAGACAAAAACAAGATAGAAAATCTCTTAACCAAATCGCTTGGCATCCTCCAGGAAAATGGGGTGTATGCCCTTTTTCTCTGGCTTGAATCTAAATCTAAAAAAGATGAAAGAAATAAAAAACCAGAAGCAATGATCCAGGATCTCTGTAAGGATCTCCTCCTTGAGCTAAGATTCATAGAAAATGGAGATATATTTGATGCCATAACCAAGCTTGCTGAAAACTTAGAAAAACTCATATTAACAAAAAAACTTATTGAACAGACCCTCACATATGCCCTTTATCATACAAAGGCTATTGAGGAGCAAAAATGAGCTGGAACATCTATCACCTGATCTATATCCCGAAAGGCCCTGTGCATATTGGTTATCACAAGCTCGGCTTTATTCAAAGGACCCGTTACTACATCCTTGCAAGAAACATCTGGGGGGCAATCGCATCCAACCTTACAAAGGCAATATATGAGGACCCTGACACTCAAAAATATTCAGATATAGGTAAAGAAATAAACGAACATGTCTTGATCTCCTATTTCTATCCCACCTTTAACAGGAATGGAAAAAACCCTTTTATCCCTGAATATTCTAATACTGGAATAAGATATGGGGAACTTTCAGAAAATCGATTTGAAAGTATTTTTGTACGCTCCCATACCCAAACAGCAATAGAACCGTCAAGTGTTACAGCAGAGGAAGGCTCACTTCATGAAACAGAGTTTATATTACCTATAGTGAAATACAGGGGAGAAATAGAGCCCATCTACTTTGTTGGCTACATTATCATAAACAATAACTGGGAAAAAATAGATAAGTGCTTAGATATAATGGATGAGATATGTGTTGGCGGTGAAAGAAGGTATGGGTTTGGAAGACTAAGACTTATTGGACTACCTGAGTTACAGAAAGAAAGATCAATTTTTAACTATCCTCTAAAAGAAGATGGTTCTGGGCCTTTATTGATCATTCCAAAGGGCAAGCCAATTCCTGCTCACCTTGTTGCAGATCCTTGTCTTGAGCTCAAAGGCGATATTGAACCACTTGTGGGATGGGATTACGAGAAGGGAGAGTATAAATTGCGCCTGTATCATGAAGGAAAAATCTTTTGGCTGCCCGGTTCAATCCCGGAAAAGGAGCTTGCTCTTAAGATTGATAAATTTGGGATCTTAACAAAAGTATGAAGCAAGAAATCGTAAGTATAACGAATCTTATAAAAAATGTGCTCTTTGATATATTTATCACCATCCTCGTCAGTGCCATTGTGGGATATATAAATATCTATCTTGCAATTATGGCTTTTATTCTGACTGCTGTGGGTTTTACCTATTTCCGCAAATATCACCGCAAACTCAAGTTACTTAAGGCAGGGCTTGAAGGGTATTATTACAGCTTTCCTCTAATAGAAAATCCCAAGATATGGAAAGAAGAAACAAATATAACCTTTAAATATCTTGGTATAAGTGCAGATTCAATCCTTGAGTTTTTCCTTGAATGGATTAACTCCCTTTCAGCAACAGATAGCAAGAACTTCTATTTTCTGCTGATGAATCCAGAATCAGACTCCTTGGCTCGTCAGATATGTTATGAAAAAGGACTTGATCCCAAAAATCTTACTGATGAGACAAAGCAGAATATAGATCAGTATGTTGTGGCTGTTAGGGGCAGAATTAGATCCTCTATAGATATTCTCAAAAGCACCCACGCATTCAGGCAGGGAAGACTTAAGATAAAACTCCACAATGAATTTATCCCCTGGTGGCTGTATATATTTGATGATGAAAAAGTATTTTTAGGCATTCTTAAAAAGGGAGAAAGAAGCAGTAATGCCCCTTTATTAATCATAACCAGAAACAAAGATTATCCTTCTATCTTTGACGCATTTTTGAATTATTGGAATAGTATGTGGGAGAACGCAAAGGATGTTTAATAATGTCCTCTCAATAGATAATTTATATCGGGCATGGCATAGGGTTAAGAAAAGTCATGGATGAGCAGGTGTGAAAGAGAAAAATTAGGATGGCTTTTCTCTATCTTACTGAACAGGGTTCTATTTTACGCAAAACAGGAAATCGTCTTCTCATTGAAAAGGATAGTCAAACATTACTTGAAGTGCCAGCCCGGGAAATAGAGACAATTTTGATCTTTGGGCGTATTCAGGTTACCACTCAGGCCCTTCACACAATTTTAGGCAACGGGATAGAACTGGCCATTTTCACTTATACAGGAAGGCTTTTAGGACAGTTGACATCGCCTACCCCTAAAAATGTAAAATTAAGAATTGCCCAATATGAAAAATTCAAAGATCCTAATTTTATCCTTCAAATCTCTAAGTCTATTGTGGCAGGCAAAATCCTGAACAGTTTAGAATACTTGAGACGTTTTTCCTATAATCACAAAGATATAAATCTGTCTAATGAAATTCAGACCCTGACCAAGATTCACGCTCAGGTTACACTTCAGACTAATCTGGAAGCCCTCTTAGGCTTAGAAGGACTTGCTGCCAAGACCTATTACACGGGCTTTGGTAAGATGATCTTAGGAAACTTTGGCTTTGATGGACGGCGTAAACGACCTGCCCCTGATCCAGTAAATGCCCTGCTCTCCCTCGGATATACTCTGGTTTTTAACGAAATTGCATCCCTACTTGACGGAATTGGTTTTGACCCCTATATAGGCTTCTTCCATAAACCGCACTATGGACGTCCCTCTTTGGCAGCTGATTTATTAGAAGAATTTCGTAGCCCGGTAGTTGACCGACTTACCTTGAGATTAATAAATAATCGTATTTTGACACAAGACGATTTTTATTTCCATCAACCTTCTGGTTCAATGCGTCTAAAACGATCTGCCTTAAAACGTTACTTCCTTGAATACGAAAAAGTAGTTAATAATGAATTTCCTCATCCTCAAACTGGAGAAAAAACTGCTTTCCGCCGCCTTTTTCGGGTCCAGGCTCAAAAATTGACACAGGCAATTATGCAGGACATTCAATATACAAGTTTTCATTATGATAGGTGATGTTATACGTAATTTCATATGATATTCCTGATAATAAGAGAAGACTTAAAGTAGCAAAAGTTCTTCTTGACTTTGGACGTAGGGTGCAATATTCAGTATTTGAGGCACACTTGGACACAAGCTCTTTGAAAAATTTAAAGGATAGACTAAGGAAGGTCATTTTAGAGAGTGAAGATAGTATCCGTTTTTACCGTGTATGCGGTGAGTGTGAAAAATTTATCGAAATTCTTGGACAAGGCAGGATTACAGAAGAAATAGAGGTTTATATTCTGTGAAATCAGAGTAGAATTTTTAAATCAGCCTTAAAATGGGTGAGGTTAGTACCGGGTATAAGTTTTAGTAAATATTGCACAAATAGAAAAAGCCAAATCTAAATTGGTTCTAAAAAATGGGCAAAAAGCAAGGG
>Ga0164318_10006017_pt1 | contig 11756 bp, 10 predicted proteins | sample GuaBasSedimGuay9_FD_113734 | JGI IMG/M metagenome (GOLD analysis project Ga0164318, IMG submission 113734) | Subseafloor sediment microbial communities from Guaymas Basin, Gulf of California, Mexico - Guay9, Core 4571-4, 0-3 cm | ecosystem: Environmental > Aquatic > Marine > Hydrothermal vents... | reverse complement strand
CTGACAGATAGAGGAACAGGTATCTTGACACCATTGTCCAATTCTATCCTAATCCACTTTTTGGCTACGACTATATTTACTTTTCCATTCCACTCATTCTTGAGCCATTTTTCATCAACAGTTCTTTCTAACTTATCATTCCATTTAAATATATATTTATTCTTTCCGATTTTTTGCAGTGCAACATGATATTTATAAAAAGAGTTGATTGCAATATCAAAACTGTCTGTTTTGCGAGGATCAAAAGAGAAGACGATTTTTAAAGGTGTCACTTCAATTCTCCGACTGTCAAGTGTTATAATTTTATTTTTTGACTTTATAGCATACAAACTTTTGACTCCTCTTTTTATATTTATAGTCAAGTCAGAAAGATCTATAGTACAGTTGTGATCTTTTTTGTCAGTAGAAAACTTATAACATTTCCAATCCTCAAAGTTCTTGCTTCCAAAGATCTCTTTCCCAGGAAGGGGCTCGACTCCAGGTGCAGGCTTCGGAGGAGATGTGGGAGTCGCTATTTTTCTTTCGAGTATAACTTTTCCGAGTGCCATTTTGGCAGGTAAATTTTTTTTATAGGCCCGAGAGAATGCCCACAAATGTAAAGGACGATTTTCGATTATGTAAGACCATTTAAATGTTTTAGTATCAAATGTATCTCCATCAAAAGTGACTGTACCATCTTCGAACCCAAGTGTAATAATCGAAGGGGAAACAGCTGTCAAATTTTCTTCCAAAATCAATTTAAAATCAATATAAATTTTTAGTTTAGATGTATTTTGATCTGCTATCTGGCTCCAATTCAGACTCGCACTTGGTCTAGCAGGTTCTTTCCAAGAAGAGTTATAAGAACCTGCACCTATAGTAAAACCTGTCGTCCTGATTGGATCAAAGTTGAAGATTGCTTTATACTCACCATCTCTACCTAGGCCATCCAGCCATACAATAGGTTCAGGGGTAATAATCCCTGCTTCACCCCATTTATGCTTTTTTGGTATATCAATCATAAATCCATTTTTATCAAATCTCGCATACTCTTTAAAATAGTTCTTATACTGTTCATTATATGGTATCCATCCATTTCCGAGGTACTTACCGTCAAATAATACTATTTTTCCTTCCTTTTTCCCAAGATTTGATGGGTCAACTCTTTTTTCAAAGGGCTCTCTCTTTAACTCAATTGATTTTAAAGACATTTTAGAAGGGAGTTCTCTTTTGATGGGCTTAGAATAGACTTTCAAAGTATACCCCTTTGTAGGCATAGTGTACTCTGCTGAAGTGGTTTGCAGGTATCGACCGTCAAGTAAATATAAATACATCATATTATTGGGTTGTATAAGCAGCTCCATATCTCCAGGGGTGACACTTCCCATTTCCAATTTGGTATGAAGAGCTCCATAATCCTTTCGTAACTCCAAAACAGAAGCGTTATCATCTATTTTTTTATAAAATACTTGAAGTTTATTGATTGAACAGGATTTATCAATGTTTCTACCTTCGAGTTCGATTCCAAATCCTCTTGTATCGTTTGGATCAAATTTGAATTTTAAACGATATGCGTATGACTGATTTGATTCTGTGAAATTTATGATTGTTTCACTTGATTCTATCCCTACTTGTGCCCAGCCTCTCTTTTTCGGAACATTGACAACCAGAGCACTGTTATCAAACCTTGTATACTCAGAAAAGTGATGATTATGTGCTTCATACGGTTTCCACATATCTTCCAGATGCTTACCGTCAAAAATCACTGCTTTTAATTTTTTCTTCTCAAAAGGAATCTTTTGTAATGCAAGGGACTTTAAAGCTAATTTTGCTTCAGTTTGATATGCTTTTGCCTGAGAATAAATTTTTAATTTATAGCCCTTTGTAGGCATAGAATATTTTATTGAAGTAGTTTGAAGGTATCTTCCGTCTTCTAAATACAAGTACATGAAATTATTAGGCTGAATAATAAGTTCCATCGACTCTGGCACAGTACTCATTTCCAGTTTTGCTTGAAGATATTCATCTTTTCTCAACTCCAATATTGCTGATTTCTCGTTTATTACTTTATAAACTATACTGATTTTACTGAAAGAGCGAAGTTTCTTATCAAGGTTTTCACCTTCCAAATTAATGGCAAATCCTGTTGTGTTTTTTGGATCAAGTTTGAATTTTAAATGATATGCGTATGACTGATTTGATTCTGTGAAATTTATAATTGTTTCACTTGATTCTAAACCCACTTGAGCCCACCCATGACTTTTGGGAACATCTATCATCAGAGTAGAGTTGTCAAATTTAATATATTCCTCAAAATCATCATAAGGTTTCCATCTATCCCCCATAGATTTCCCATCAAAAAGCACATTAAATGGATATTTTAATTCTTCTTCAGCTGTCTTGATCCTATTCATTAATTCTATGTAGCGTATATAGTTGGGATTAATACTTTTAATAAAAGAAATCACTTCTGTTGCTTCTTTAAATTTTTGTTGTCTTAGTAAATTATTTGCCTTCGATAGCCACTGGTCAAATTTATTTTTCTGGAAAGTAAGTTTTTTCAACAGATCAACCATATCATCATTTTGAGATCTTTTTTTTGCTTCTTCCTGCAATTTATTTATAGCAATTGTCAATTCTCCATCATCCCAATTACTCTTAATTTGAGGATAATCATTTAACGATACTGAAGCACTCAGTATTAATGAAAAGAAGAATAGAAAAATTGTTCCCATGAAGAGAAGCCTGAAGCTATGGTCTTTGAGTAACATTATTTATCCTTTTTATATTCATTTGCTGTTCTTTTAAACTTATCTTTTATTGTCAGATTCGCACCTTTATCTTTTAACAGTTCAATCATTATATCACAACCCACAAAAGTGGCATAAAATAGAGGTGTCCACTGCTTTGCTGTATCTACCGCATCAATATTTGCACCTCTGTCCAATAGTACTTTTGCTATTTCAACATATCCCCTTATTGTAACATAGTGCAGTAGAGGTTGCAGTTTGCTGGTATCATTGGAACCTGCCAATTTACAATCCTGACCGAAATCACCTCCGTGTAGTGACAATGAAATCAACACTGCCAACAATAAAAATAAATTTTTCATTTTATTCTCCCTGTATTTTAATATTCTTGTTTGTCCTATCCTAATATTCAAGAGCCCAAATTCATATTGACAAAAGAATCCTTATTCATTATGACTTCTCCATACTTTTCTCTGCTTTCTTAAAATTTTTATTGAGTATCTTGTCAGTCGCTCTTTGTGCAATACTCTTGACAATATCGTAACTCTTTTCCGTACAAAATAGCTTGTCTGTCTTGCAGCATCCACGGTTGATATAGATTATTCTCTTCTTGTCATCATACTTGCACCACTGTACCGTTGACCACTCTTTATGCATTTTTTGCATGCTCCCAGCAGACGAATAGCCTGAACCCGCTAAAGTAGAATTGTTATCTGCCGTACCAGCCACTATAGATGCTGAAGAAATAAACAGCATCCTATCATCAATAACTTCAGAACCATAGCCATTCTCATAGCATCCATATCGGTATCTTATTCTGTTGAGTGTGGGTATCAATGAAATAAGTATCAATCCCATAATAGATACAAGTCCAACACCTATGTGTTTTATGTCTTCAGACTCAGATAAAGCTACGAGGAGAATACCTACTACGAATAACACTATCATTGAAGTCAATATTCTATTACTAAATTGTGGTGCTTCATACTCCCATATAGCGTAAGAACCATCTGCATCTTCTCCCGAAATCATACTATTGGATATCTCTTCAGTAACCTTATTTCTCCTCCATACACCACTCTTTTTCCTATAAAGAATAATCCCCGATAGATAAGAGACTATCGGTAGCACAAATATGATAGAGAGGAGTAGAGGTGCAGATAAATTGCTGAGTAGCCAAGCGGACAATCCTGCATAAAGTAGAAATACTATACCTATCCAGCGCCATTTATAATAATAACCCATCATAAAAAACGGTGCGAAGAAAATGATTATATAGAGCAACAATGCAAATCTTATCTGTTTTATTTTCCAAAATAGTGTGTTGGACTCTATCTTCTTTTTTGTGGAATATATATGTTCTCCATATCCTATTCTTGACATAGCAACAGTTGTATTGTTGACATCCAATATCTTTACTATACCTATATATTCAGCCTCTATCGTCATCTCTTCTATCGACAGCGGAGTCCCACCATAAGCTTGTAGAAATTGCACTACTACAAATAAATGTAGGAAAATAATTTCCTTTAAATATTTCATATTTCAAGTTCCTTATTCTTTGATAATATGCTACTCTGCATAAATTCGCTCCATCCAAGCCAGACGAAATAGCCCAGCAAGAAAATCTCTATGCAAATAGCATAGATTGCCCCAGATTTATCCATATCTGATAGACCATCCATATATAAACCCAACCCAGAGCCTATGACAGGAACCGCCATCAACAAAAGTGAAAAAATACGCTTTTTAGGATCATCAGACCAAAGTGTGAAGAGAGCAAATACTACAGTCAGCAGGACAAAAGGAGCAATATAATGGATAGGAAGTCTTGGGAAAAGCATAAAACCAAATAACAAAGCAAATAGAGTCAGAAAAATTCTGTTTGCAAAAGTTCTGCTTTTCTTTTCACTCTCTTCCTCTGAAACTTCCACTTTGCTGCGAACAAACTCCACCACCCTATCATACTCTTCAGGTGAGGTAAACACTTGCATCACCGTATGCCATCCATCTTTGAGCTCTATTTCGTTTCTAATTGAGGAGATCTCTATACGAGAAATATCTTTCCATTCTGCACTGATAATATCTCTACTACCAGATAAAAGGCTTGCGCCCGCAGCCGTATACCCTGCACCTGTATTCGAGAAAATACTCAGCAAGCCTAGCCATCTAAATTTCTTAATCTTACCAGAAAAAGTCTGTTGGACTATGCCTTCGTCATTAACGATATATTTTGTCTGGCTCCCTCTCCCGAAGAAGATAAGCATGATCAGAGAGAAAGCTATAAACATACCAGCAAAGAGAGTTAAACCTACGACAAAGGAATCTGGAATATCATGCCATTGCCTCTCATATATATTGAGTCCGAGCAATAAAAAAAATACATAAGATGCACCGACCCCTGCCATCACTACAAGCTGATACCACAGTAACGGATTATTGATTGTAGGGATATTTATCTCCCACTCCTTGTAAAAATCTATTTTTTTGGACATCTCGCCTCCCCGTATGAAATATATATTATTACTTCATATTTTAACAAATTATAAGACGATAATTATTAAACTTTGTTGAGACTTTGATAATAAATCTTATTTTTTATTTTACTTAATTTTAAAAACAAGGAGGCGGGGAGGGACAATCTCTCTACTGATTATATTTAATAGAGTGAAGGCTGTATGGTTTCCAATAACACTTTTAATGACAAATCAGAAGTAGGCACTAACCCTTTTTCATGATAACTTTTTCCATTAGGAGTAATAATTTTACCATAGGTAAGTAAAAGAGCATCTCCATTGCTGATAACGATAAATTTCTGAGCTACACCTTTGCCAAAACTTCTTTTTCCAGTAGACTGTGCGCGGTCATTTTGAGTCAATGCTGCGATAAAAACTTCTGCCGCACTAGCTGTAAATTGATCTTGAAGTATGAAGATAGGTCTTCCCTTCGCCGTATCCGAACTTGAAGCATGATAATCAACATGGCGCTTTGTGGTTTCTATGGAAGAGATCAGAGTATTTTTAGGAAGCAATAGATCGGCACTCTGAATGGATGCAAAATAGTCTCCTCCACTGTTGCCTCTTAGATCAATTACAATAGGGATATTTTTGGGCCATTGATGCAATATGAGCTGAAGTTCCTTCGGAGTCTCACTCGTAAATCGAATAATTTGAATCATAGCAATTGCATTTTCAATTACTCGCTTGGTACTATAAAAATGCTGCTCAGTACGCTCAAGTGTGACCGTTTGCAATTCTCCTGATGATTTGCGTATCACCAAAACTACACTACTGTTTTTTCTGCCTCTTATCCAGCTACTCACTAGATAAAAGTTTCTTTCTTTTACTGCGTGTCCATCAACACTAATAAGTTCATCATAGCGAGATATGCCACCCTTTATCAAATTCTCTTTTGTTGGAATGCATAAAATCTTCTCATTCCTTTTTTCTTGATATAAAACCATGCCAACCCCTGCATATTCCGATGAAAGAGTCTCTTTAAAAGCTTCATATTCATTTTTAGTAAAATAATCACCGTATTTATCAATTTTATAGATATAGTTTTTAAGAATATCTTTGGGAATAGTATACTGAGAATCGGCATAAATACTTTCATAAGAAATTTTTGTCATTGCTTCATACAATGTAGCCATATCTTCATTACGATACCATTCAGCAGATTCGCTTTGGAGAGTAAGGGTAATTATCAAAACAGTTGACATTTTACTTATTATTCTATATCCTATCAAGTATTTCAGCCTCCAATATCAACTCATCATTTTCCTGTTGTAATCGTTTTAATTCATCTTTTTTATGTTTGAGTTCTTCATTTCCTTGCAATAGACTCTTTAGATTCTTGCAACCCTTCTTGTTTCCAAGTTTACAAGATTTATCATAATAATGTTTTGCTTTAGTATTGTTATGTTCTGCCCAAGCATCTGTATAATACAAATCACCAAGATGACTACAGCCATCACTATTATGTAATTTACATGCTTCTGCGTAATAGATAGCTGCTTTAGAATTGTTCTGCTCTGTGCCCTGACCAAAGTAATATAAATCACCAAAACTAATGCATCCTTCGGAATACTTCAGGTCACAAGCTTTATTATAATAACTCTTTGCTTTTTTATAACTTTGGCCAACACCTTGTCCCGTCTGATAGAGCATACCAAGATCAATACAACTTTCTCCGTGACGAGCATCACATGCTTTTTTCATCTTATTGTATCCACCTGCTTGTAATCCAAATGTAAGTGCTACAATAAGTAATATCTTTTTCATTCCTTGACCTTATTTGAAGTAATTTTTTAGATTATTCTATGTATTGAAGAGTCATGAAGCACCAAATGCTTCATAACGGTATTAATGTATTTTATCTTTTTGTTGAAGCAAGATCTCTTTTTAAACGAGCACTTTTTCGTTTTTGTGCGTCTGTATCATTTTCAATAGATGAAAGATGTCCCTCTCTATCAGATAATCGTTGCTCGTAAGCATCGGGGTCATAGCTAAACAAGCCACCTTGACGAGGATCAGTCGTACCTCCGGCACAACCGCTTAGTAATAAGATTGCAATACCTGCAATAAGATATTCTTTTTTCATAATTTTTCCTTTCTTATACTGCCATACTTGCGGATACAGATGCCATTGCATTGGAACGACTGCTCAATGTATTATTCTCTTTTGCCATAATTCTAAGCTGCTTATCAAGCTGTCTCGCTTGTGATGTATTGCCCGTTCTTTTTGCATCCCTCAATGCGCCCTGTTGTGCCTTGTATTCATTTCGTGCATTTTTAAGCTTCTTACTAAGTGTTTTTCTCTCTTTATCTATAAGTCTCTTTTGTGCTCTCAACTTTGATTTTGAGATTTTATTTTGCTTATAAAGGCGCACAAGTCTTTTAGATTTAGTAATTTCCCTTGAGAGTTTGGCGTTATAGGATCGTGTATCTCTGTTCACTTTTTTCGCACTAGAGATACATGCATCAAGCCAATCCTCTTGACGAGCATATTTTGCTTTTTCATTTGCCACATGAGATCCATAAGCATATCCAGCGGCACCTCCCAGTGCAGCTCCCCAAGCAGCTCCCTGCCTACCACCAATAGCAGCACCCAATAGAGCGCCACCCAATACACCAACACCAGTACCCTCTGCCTTGGTTCGTTGGGAGTCAGTCATATTTGGCTGAGTACATCCAGTCATACTTGCGATCAACACAGCAGCGATCGGCAACATAGTAATGCGTTTCATACCTATCCTTTCTAGATTGATTCAATCGATATCCTACAAAACAAAAGGTACAAAAAATCTCAACCCAGCAAGTCCTATAAGTTATCTGTGTTTAATTATAGGGCATCTAATGTAAATTCTTCTTTTAACTTGAATTTTTTTTTCCTAAAACAGAATATCTTGTTTCCAATGCTTAAAATTGACACGCTTATTTTTCTGATATTCCTCAAAATGCTTTCGTACTCTGTTGAGCACCTGAACTTGATCACCATCGTTACGACTTAGAAGAAAATCCAAATAGCGCCTAAAACCTTTTTTGACAGACTCTAAAGAGAGTGTATCTATCTGTCGAATCGAATCAGAATATGACGAAAGTGCATTTTTTATATTGGTTATATGCTCTTCTTTTCTAGTTTGATATAATGCAAGTTTTTGCATATTCTTTTTTCTTTTTTGCATATCTATAAGCGTATTCAAAAGTGGTAACTTTCGAGACTCTTTTCTGACGAAGCGTGCTTGCTCACTCACAACCTTTACCCAAAGATAGGCAGAGTCCTCTTCTGCCTTGAGACGGATAGTAGCCATATCGCGGATTGAATTACCCAGATATCCTAAACTGTTATCGATTTCACTATCTACAACACCTTTTTGTTTCAATCTTTTTTTAAGTCGATCGAGATAAGAAAAAGCATCTTTTCCTCCTGCTGCGACCTTCGCACTTGTCGTGCTTGTCGAGAGAACTGCGGGCGTATCTGCACCTAACTTACTACGATATCCTTCCCACTCATTTGACATCTCTTTCTGAATCTTGCGACTAGGAAAAACTAAAGCAGAGATTACTAGTCGGAACCCTAATGTTTTTTTTGTATGAGGTTTGAATACTCCATCCTTGCCTGAACGGTAAAAAGGCTGTTCAGTGCGAAAAGATGATCTAAGTTTGTTTTTTGCAGTCGTATAGTTATTGCCTTTAATCACAAATCCTCCCGTTCTCCCCTGATAATACTCCACACTAAAAAGTGACATCGTGATCTCATCTGCATTTCCAAGCATATCATAAAGCCCCAAAGGGTTTGGTTTAAGTTTTCCAATGGGCTGTAGTTTGTAATGAGAAGAGCTGCTCCCCCCGAACCATTCGTATTTTTGAATTTTACTAAATGAATAAGGAATTTTTTGATCAAAAACATCTGCACTTACGGCAGAGCCTCCTCTAGCTGCAAATTCCCATTCTGCTTCGGTCGGAAGCCGTACGAAACCGTACGATGTATCAAATTTAGGAATCATATCTTTTGCATTGGAAAAAAGCCATTGATTATATTGATTAGCAAATTCCAAAGCATCGAACCATGAAATATCAGTCACGGGATAGACTTTTTTAGTTTGAACTATGGGTTTTTTCATACTCATCAATGATGCATATTGCTTCTGGCTAATCTCATATTTTCCCATATAATAGCACCATAATTTTTTACCATTTTTATTTATAGGAAAAGAACCGCCAAGAGCCATAGCTGTAGGATATTCTTTGAAGCCACCAGAAGAATCGCCCAATTTTATTTTTTTCCAGTCAAATAAGCTGTTGCCAGAGTTCACGCAAACAGGCATAAATTCCATATTAAGGTCATTCGGCATTGGAAGAACAAGAGATTTACCAACCTTACTATCTTCTGCTCGTACAATACTTGCATAAATTAGTAAAAATAAAACTAACTTCAATAAATTTAATAATTTATTACTTTTTCTCAAGAATCCCCCTTGTTTAACTTGTTGTATTGGATTATAACTTTTCCATACTTGACAACTTCAGCACTATTCCAAATAAATCCAAATAAATCCAAATAATTCTGAATTCTATGAATTTATTTAGAACAATAATTGGGAAATATTCCCAAGGATAATAAGAGTATACTTTACTTATAAACTATATAAGGGATGGCAAATGACAGAGTGCTATATATTTATTATCGGTGGTGGACCAGCTGGGTCCATAGCGGCGGTAAAACTAGCCAAAGCAGGCTATGCTGTGGAGCTTGTTGAGAAAGTTAAATTCCCACGCTTTGTCATCGGTGAATCTCTACTTCCTCGCTGTAATGAACTACTAGAAGAAGCTGGTATGCTTGAAGCCGTAGAGAGTGCTGGTTTTCAATTCAAAGGCGGTGTTGCTTTCGAAAATGAACAAAATGATATAAAGATCGTACATTTTGAGCAAAATATGGGGCAGAAACATAACAGTTCTTTTCAGGTGCGTCGTGAAATCTTTGACAAGCTTCTACTGGATGAAGCTGAAAAGTCAGGTGCACACATCGTGATGGAGTCATAAGTGACTGCTTATGATGAAGAGACAAATAGTATTACAGTTGTTCATAGAGATGGGAGTGAGGAGAAATACCAAGCCAAAAAGGTGATCGATGCCTCTGGTTATGGACGCGTTCTTCCGCGTCTCTTAGATCTTAATTCCTGTTCATCTCTGACACTTCGTGATGCTATTTTCTGCCGTGTCGAAAACGATATCCGTCCAGGAGATGGCACAGATGGTTATATCTATGTCTATATCGTAGGTGACAACGATGCTTGGATTTGGAATATTCCTTTGAGTTCGACTGAGACTTCTGTAGGTATAGTCTGCACGGATGAGTATTATGAATCTTTTGATATGAGCCCTGAGGAGTTTTGGGATCATATTACCAAAACCAATTCTCATGCCAAAAAACGCTATACCAATGCTCGAAAAATCAACGAAGTCGGTTTTATTGGCGGCTACTCATCCAATGTCAAAAGAATGTTTGGTAAAAACTTTGTAATGGTGGGTAATGCCACGGAGTTTCTGGACCCGGTATTTTCTTCTGGTGTCACTCTGGCTCTTGAGTCTGGCGCAAAAGTGGCAGATCTTACTATCAAAGAGTTGAGAGGTGAAGAGGTTAACTGGCAGGTGGATTATCAAGATTATATGATGATAGGCGTGGATGTATTCAGAGAATATGTTGAAGCTTGGTACGATGGACGACTCCAAGGTATCCTCTTTTTCAAAACACCAAGCGAAGAGAAGATCCAGCGCAAGATAGTTTCTGTCTTAAGTGGCTATGTCTGGGATGAGAAAAATATGGTATCCCCTATAAATCCAAAGGAACCCCACCCCTCTCAAGCATAAGATCAGCCAAAGATGGCATCTTGCATGCACCACTTACCCTATCATAAATATACTCATAAGTCCTAACACCAAGCTTCTTAGCTGTCTGTGAAATAGTCATAAAAGTATCTTTAACTCTAGTACCAGCCTCAGACATAGTATGTAGACTCACATCTCTATCTCTTGCCTGTACACGAGCAGCCAATTCTGAGGCATTATTGTGTATTGGCAGTTCAGGATATTTAAGCACTAAAAGTAACTCCTGCTTTTTGTTTAGAGTTTTACTGATACGGTCATCTAAATCTGCATATCCTGTAGCTTTTGAAAATAGTCTAGCTCCTGTATCATCTATCTGCTGGAATGTAGTCAAAGAGAGACCTATTTTGTAAATCTCATCCTTTTCATTATGGAATATATCATATCCCTTTGTCCATCTATTGGAGATATATGCTGATGATATGGAGATACCAAAGTTTTGAAAGAGGTCCAATATACCCTTTTCACTCATATTACATTCAGATTTCAGGAGTGGTATCAAAGAACGAATACCAATACCAAACTCTCCTTCCCCTTCAATACCTTTGGGTAGTTTCCCTGCATATGTTTTTCCTGTGGATGGTGAATAGAAGATCTCTCTTTGATATTTGACATTATCTGTTATTATTTTTATATCTTG
>Ga0164318_10006016_pt1 | contig 11757 bp, 7 predicted proteins | sample GuaBasSedimGuay9_FD_113734 | JGI IMG/M metagenome (GOLD analysis project Ga0164318, IMG submission 113734) | Subseafloor sediment microbial communities from Guaymas Basin, Gulf of California, Mexico - Guay9, Core 4571-4, 0-3 cm | ecosystem: Environmental > Aquatic > Marine > Hydrothermal vents >... | reverse complement strand
GGTTTATCTGATATGTACAAAAAACCGTTAAAACGGTTATATATTAGTTATTACCTTATATACCCACGATTAAAATCATATGCCTCTATCAACAAAAATATAGAAAATGTGTATATCCTAACTTTACAAAGAACCAGTTATAGAGATTTTTAAAGTGGACTAATGAATATTAAAAAAAATATTCTCTGTGTTCTCTGTGTCTCTGTGGCTAATATTTCGTGAACTTCGTGGCTATGATATATGATTTAGCATTCCTAAAATGGAATGATGGACTGATGTTTTGTGCTATACTTTAATATCCTTTTTTCAATAGAATTAGTAGAACTGAAATATCAGCATTTGTAACACCTGGAATTCTGGACGCCTGTCCAACTGAATAAGGTCTTACTTTATTCAATTTTTCCCTAGATTCATAAGATAATGCCTTTGCTTGAACATAATTAAAATCTGACGGTATCTCTTTGTTCTCCAAATACTTAAACTTTTCAATGTTCTCCATTTGACGCTTTATATAACCAGCATATTTTATCTCTAAATTTATTTTATTCTTTATCAATTCACTAACATCATTTTCAATCTTATAGCCATATTTTTGTAAGTCATCAAAATTTATGTTTGGCCTCTTCAATAAATCAATATATTTAATTTTCTGTTGTAAATCTTGTTTATTAGATACTGTTTGTGTAGTTATCTTTTCTAATTCTCTTTGTTTTATAGCGAGCATATTTTGGAATTTATCATATATTTCCTTTTTAACTATACCCAATTCATATCCTAATGGCATCAATCTTTCATCAGCATTATCTTGACGAAGATTGAGGCGATATTCTGCCCTTGAAGTGAACATACGATACGGCTCATCAGTGCCTTTTGTAACCAAATCATCAATCAGAACGCCGATATAAGAATTTGCTCTATCAAAAATTATAGGTGATTTTTTTTGAATTTTGCGTACAGCATTGATTCCAGCAACAATACCCTGTGCACCTGCTTCTTCATAGCCAGAAGTGCCATTTATCTGACCTGCTAAAAATAGCCCTTCAATCTTTTTTGTTTCTAAACTTGGATATATTTGGTCAGGTGGGATATAATCATATTCTATAGCGTAGCCAAATCTTACAAAGTGAGCATTTTCCAAGCCCTTTATTGATTTGACAATTTTTCTCTGCACATAAGGCGGAAAACTTGTTGAAATACCATTAGGATAGATTTCGTTACTAATTAGACCTTCTGGTTCTAAAAAGACCTGATGTCGCTTTTTTTCAGGGAACTTCTTAATTTTATCTTCAATAGAAGGACAATAACGAGGTCCTATCCCTTTAATATTACCACTAAATAATGATGATTCTGTAATATGTTCTTTAATTATTTTGTGAGTATTCTGATTCGTATATGTGAGATAGCAAGGGAAATAATTTTTTGGAATTATATTAGTATAATGTGAAAATTTTACAGGAGGTTCATCTGGTTCTTGCACTTCTAATACTGAAAAATCAATCCTTCTTTTATCCAGTCGTGGAGGCGTGCCTGTCTTGAATCTGCATAATTCCAATCCATTAGCCAACAAAGAATATGATAATTTGTCAGCAGATAATTCACCTGCTCTGCCACTGGTGTAATGCTTTTTCCCAACATGAATAAGCCCTCTGAGAAAAGTCCCATTTGCTAAAATGACGGCTTTTGCTAAATATCTCTCATTATAATTCGTTATTACTCCTTGAATTTTATTATGCTTGACAATAATTTCTTCAATGATGCCTTCAATTATGTCCAGATTATCCTGTTGTTCAAGAGCATTCCGCATTTGCAGATGATAATTAGTTCTATCAGCTTGAGCTCTCGGAGCCCATACAGCAGGTCCTTTGCTTTGATTCAGCATACGGAAATGGATACCAGCTTTATCTATGGCTTTGCCCATTTCGCCGCCAAGAGCATCTATTTCTCTGACTAAATGTCCTTTTGCCAGACCGCCAATAGAAGGATTACAGGACATCCTGGCTATTGTTTCCATTTGCATAACAAAAACAGCTGTTTTTGCTCCCATACGAGCTGAAACTAAACCTGCTTCACAACCAGAATGACCAGCTCCAACTACTATTACATCATAAGATTGTGATTGAGACATCGTTATTTCACCACAGAGAAAAAATATTTTCTATACATTATAATGACTACAAAATATAGGTAGTCCCCAAGACCGTGAAACCCGACTCGAGTTCAAAGAACCCGAGTCGAGTTTCTGCGAAAAAAAATCCCGTAGGGATGAAATATTTATAGCAATAATTACAATAGCAAATCATAGCTCCGTAGGAGCGATATAAATGGCTTTAACCATTTTCATTCCATTAGAAATTTGGATTTTGATATTTTATTAGACATTTGTTCTAAAAAAAGATAAATAATCTTTTGGATGTCAATTTTTTGTCCTTTGAATATTAGCTAGCTTCTTATATTTGGCGACTAATAACATCAAACAGAAGCAAAATTTATATTATAGTAATAGAAAAAATTGGACATTTAATTTAGATATATTCTTTTTTTAGAAAGTCAAATGGCAATCTAAAATGGAGGGAGTAAGTGAACCAAAAGGCAGTTGTTTTAGTAAGTGGCGGATTAGATAGCTGTGTAACAGCCGCTATTGCTTATCAGGATTATCAATTATGTTTTTTGCATATAAACTACAACCAAAGAACAGAGGAAAAAGAATTAATATCTTTTCAAGAGATAGCGGAGTTTTATAATGTTAAAGAACGACTAATAACAAAATTACCATTTTTTGCACAGATTGGTGGTTCTAGTTTAACAGATACAAATATCTCAATTCCTATTTACAATAAAAATGAAGGGAATATCCCGAATACTTATGTATCATTTCGTAATGCAGTATTTTTATCTTTTGCTGTTTCATGGGCAGAGAATATTGGAGCAAAAAAGATTTTTATTGGTGCAATGGAACAGGATAGTTCTGGCTATCCTGACTGTACAGAAGAATTTTTCAAAAAATTTAATCAAGTAATTAAATATGGAACCAAACCAAAAACAGATATACAAATCATTACGCCTATTATCCATCTAAAAAAATATGAGGTTGTAAAATTAGGCAAGAAACTAAATGCTCCATTAGATAAGACATGGTCTTGTTATAAAAACTCAGAATGCGCTTGCGGAATATGTGACAGCTGCTTACTGAGAATTAAGGCATTTAAACAAGCTGGAGTTAAGGACAACATCCCTTATGCAATTAAAGTATTATGGTAATGTCTAACCTATTTTAATAGGAATTATTTAATATGCGAAAAGAGGCAAGAAAAGATATAGACAATATTATCAATGCTGTTGTGGCTCTTTATCTCAATCTTATCAGATTTAATACACAAAAAATTGGCAAACGAGAAGTCAATATTGTATATAATATTATTAAGTCAACATTCAGTGAAAAAGAAATTCGTCTTCAACAGATACAAAAACTTATAGAAAATCCATATCCATTAAAACAAGCTGTAAATATTATTAAAAATTACCTGTACTATCCTGACAAAATAAAACTGTTAATGAACTTGTTAGTTATTGCTCATATAAATGAAAGCTTTTCAGTGGTTGACAGACTTGATATTTTGGAAGTAGTTGAAATGTTGCAGGTTGATATCAATCTTTATGATCAGCTTGTTGAAATTATAGAAGGCGAGTCAAAATTTTTGGATATATCATTACAGGAATTCAGTGAGCATTTGGGACAATCAATGTTCACTAATTTTCTTGTTTTTGGTGAAAAGCAATCTTGTGATGTAAAATTTAAAGAAAAAATCTCTACTGATTATATTCTAATTATTCTTATTATAGAAGATGTTATTTTGATTGGCAGTTTTATAGATAAAAGGTATCGTATTGGTAGTTATGTATTAGACACGGACAGATTGTATAAATTAAGCAAAGATGAAATGCTGAATTTGTCAGAGCCATCAGATAGAATGGGATTACAACTTAGTTATGACGAAATAGTAAAGCTGTATGCTAATAAAAAAAATAACATCACAAAAGTAATTAAATATGCCAAAAAGAGTTTTGACTTAGACATTTTGCAAGAGAATAATTATATAAAAATACAGGTAAATAAAGGCAATATTACTGTTAATGGAAATGCATTAAGTTATGATAGCAGATACGAGTTAGCAATTAATGATTTTATAGTAATCAATAATGTTTTGGAATTTTCGCCTCTTGATATATTAACAGAGAAACTGCTATTCCGTGAAGAAGAGCGAGCATTTGAGACACTATATATTGACTCTTCTGAAAATTTTTTTCGTATAAGTGATAAGAGGACTGGACATTCTGTAGCTAAAATTACACGACATCAGAATAATGCTAGTATTACTCCTTTGGATAAAGACATTCCTATTTTTCTCAATCATCATATTTTGGCAGGACAAGAAGATTTTGTAATTAATAAGGATATTATCTCTATTAAGCAAACGAATTTTAAAATCAACAAATTTTTTGATATTGTTAAAATTGATTATGAGATTTCACGACTTAGTGTTAACAATCTTCATTATGTGTTTCCAAATGACTCCTCTTTTGGTAGAAAGCAAGAACATTCTATTGCTCTTGATGAAATCAATTTTAATGTGAATAAAGGTGAATTGCTAGCTATAATGGGAGCAAGTGGCAGTGGAAAAACTACTTTACTAAGGTGTCTTATCGGAGAAGTTATTGCTAATCAAGGTGGAATTGAAATAGATGACTATGATTTATATGAGAATTTCTCATATTTCCAAAAGTATTTCGGCTATGTGCCACAAGATGATTTACTATTCAATAATCTGACTGTTTATGAAAATCTTTATTATTGTGGGAGATTGCGTCTACCACAAATAAAAAATACTGATGTTATTAAAAAGAGAATAGATAATATATTAGTACAGATTGGTTTATATGAGAAGAGAAATTTAATTGTAGGCAATGTTATGGATAAGAAATTAAGTGGAGGTGAGCGCAAGAGATTGAATATTGCTTTGGAGCTCCTTTCTGACCCTATAATTATAATTTTAGATGAGCCAACATCAGGATTATCTTCTAAGGATTCTGAAAGAATTATTGAGATGCTTACTGACTTGAAAGAACAAGGGAAAATAATCATTGCGTCTATACATCAGCCTAATCCTGACATTTTCCAGCAATTTGATAAAATTCTACTTATTGATAAAAATGGCACACAGGTATTCTTCGGTAATACTGAGGAAGTATTTGATTATTTTGATGATGAGCTTAAAGAGCTTATTTATGGGATGCCTAATTTATTGAGAAAAAAAGAGTTAAGAATGGCTGAATATCTGTTTGATATTTTACAATATCCTTTGCTGGATAGTTCGGGTAATCTCATATATAAAAAGGATAAGCCTGATTCTGGTGTTAATGAGGAACAACGAAAATATCCGCCTGAATATTGGAAAACAAAATTTAAGAAGTATCAATTACTACAAATTATCTCTAAACAAGCTAATGAACAGGCAAAAAAAGAGGAAAGGAAACAATTTGACTTCTCTCATACGAGATTAAGTATTAAAGAGAATATTTATCAGATATATTATCTTTTTATTAGAAATTTAAAAAATAAGTTGAAAAATAGGACAAATCTTTATGTTACATTTCTTGCATCTCCGATTTTAGCACTTTTGATTTCATTTATATTAAAATATTCAGAACAGGATGTCAGCTATAGTTTTGCCGCAAATGTTAATATGAAAATATTCATTTTCATCTCAGTTATTGTTTTCATCTTTTTGGGATTATCAAACAGTTTAGACGAAATAATCTCTGAGAAGAGAATTTTATTAAGAGAGCAGAAATTAAATATTAAACCAGGTTATTTTTTATTAGTGAAGAACATTACATTATCTATTTTTGCTCTCATCCAAAGCATATTGTATTTTTTCATTTCCAGTATAATTTTACAAATTAGAGGGATATATTTCGTTTATATTGGATATTTGCTTTTGTCTGCGTTTATAGGATATTCTATAGGATTATTAGCGTCTTCAATTTTGAAAGATAAAAATGCAATAGTAAACATACTTCCTTTACTAATGATACCGCAGATGATATTTGCTGGTGCTGTTATTGAGTTTGAAAAAATGAACCGTACTTTCAAAATAAATCCAGAGAATGTTATACCTGAATTCTGTCAAATTATACCTTCTCGTTGGTTGTTTGAAGGATTATTCACTGCACAGGCAAAATTGAATAGTTACAAGAGAAGGATCACGAAATTGAATTTAGCTGAGAAAAAACTACAGAATTTAAGGAAGGAACATAAAATCAATGATATAGAATTTAATCAAAAGAGAAAACACATTTATCAAGAAAAAACAAAATTATTACAAAGATTTGATGCTAATAAGTATATAAATGAATCTATTAACATAGCAGTCGCTACAATGGATGGGAAATTTTATAATAATCGGAAAAATTTCTTTTTGAGTAGTAAAAAAATATATTGTGGATTGATTACTAATACTTATAATGTGAACGTGTTAATTATCATTATCTATGGATTGTTCATCAATTTATTGACATATTTTTCCATACAATTCTATTTTAGGCATAAATGATAAAAATAGTGAAAAAGCTGAGAATAGTGCGCAGAAAAACAGTGACAAAATGGACTGATGAACATCGGAAATATAGTAAGAATAAAGTTTTTTATCAGTGTTATTCTGCTTGCCATCTCTAGTCATGACAAAGGATAGTGTTGAAGATTAACTATGGAGGTAATGATGAAAAAAGTCATAGGATTATGCTTGATTATAGCTCTTGCTATGTGGAGCTGCGGCAAGAAAGCTAAAAAGGAAGAGCCAAAAGAGAAAGTATCAATTAATGTATATTATACTCAGCCAGCTCCTTTTTCTAAAATATTATCAGATTTGGAAAAATTAGGAGCTGTTAACTTTAATCGTGTATTAAAGAATCGTAAGAAAGCAAGCCCAAAAAGTTTGGACAAAATCGCTTTTAATCTTGGAGCAGAAGTAGCAGATGCACTTGTTAGTGTTAAAGGAAAGAACAAGAATGAACTTATTAGTATTGCTAATGATTTAGTGAACTATGGTGAAATGCTTGGTGTAAGTAAAAAATTTTTGCAGCTTTCTGACTCTTTGAGAATTCTATTAGAGCAAGATGATTGGGAGAGAATTGAGAAGAAATTAGAAAATTACAAAAAGACAATTCTTGATGAATTATATAGTTTAGAGAACTTTGACTATGTGGTTTTAATCCAATTTGGCGGTTGGATAAAGGGATTACAAAATGTTTCTGATGTGTTAATTGTAGATGTGAAAGGTAAAGAAGGCACAAAACTTCTTTCCAATAAAACTGTAATCAATGCTTTACTACACGATTTGCCTAATCTTAGTGACAATAATGTACTCAACCAGTCATATTTCCAAAAATCATTGGCAAATGTGAGGAAAATAAAAGAGATTATCTTTGGCTCAAAAGATGAGTATTTTGATGAAAAAGAAGTTAAACAACTATATCAGCTGTCAACAGAAATTACAGAATTGTATTTGAAATAGGAAATATTTAGCCACAAATAGAGCTGCGAATTATGCCCTAGCTTATGCCTTCGGTATAATTCGTGGCTAAACTTAGTGTTGTATATATGAATATATTTACCAGAAAAAATGATAATGAATTATTGAAATATCTTGATGATAATGAAGTTACTTTATTTGATAAAATTAAAGAAAAACTTATTTTTCAAAAAGGTGAATATATTATACATGAAGGTGATAAGGGCAGAGATATTTATGTAATTCATAAAGGAAGTGCTTTGGTCTGCTATTCAGATGAACAGGGACAGGAAATAGAAATTACTGAATTATACGAAGGGGAAGCAATTGGCGAAATAAATTTTGTTATACCTATTCATAGAACAGCAAATATTAAAGCACTTGATACTGTTGAATTATTCCGATATCCTTATCAGAAAATGATAGATTTACTTAAAAGTGATATGATAATTGCCGCAAAGATATTTGCTTCTCTTAATGATTTGATGGCAAAAAGAATGGTCCGTACTACTCAAAAAATAGAAGGAAAGATATAACAAGCCAGTGTCTAATAACATTTCATAAATTAAACTGCAAGAAATTGGTTTAAGTTCGCCTTTTAAAAAATTTATATAGGAGAAGAGTATGCCAGATATAAAAGACATCAATTTAGCAGAACAAGGTCTTGAACGAATAAACTGGGTTGAAAAAAATATGCCAGTATTAAGAATAATACGGGATAGATTTGAGAAGGAGAAACCTCTGCAAGACATCAGAATTGCAAGTTGTCTGCATATTACAACAGAGACTGCTATTTTGATGAGAACACTAAAAGCAGGTGGCTCACAAATTAAATTATGTGCTTCTAATCCACTCTCTACTCAGGATGATGTCGCAGCCGCATTAGTCAAATATTACGGTTTGGATGTATATTCAATAAATGGAGAAGACAACGAAACATATTATAAGCATATTGATAGTGTTTTAGAGTTTAATCCTCATATTACACAAGACGATGGCTGTGATTTGGTCTCTACAATTCACTCTAAATATCCTGAAAAGTGCAATAATGTCATTGGTGGCAGCGAAGAGACCACTACTGGTGTAATTCGGTTGCGTAGTATGTTAGCAGATAATTCTCTTAAATATCCGATAATTGCTGTAAATGATGCTAAAACAAAGCACTTTTTTGATAATCGTTATGGCACTGGACAAAGCACAATAGATGGAATAATTAGAGCAACTGATATTTTACTGGCTGGTTCAACAGTAGTTATTGCTGGTTATGGTTGGTGTGGAAGAGGTGTAGCAATGCGTGCAAAAGGTATGGGTGCAAATGTGATTATTACGGAAGTAGACCATCTTAAAGCAACTGAAGCTGCTATGGATGGATTTCGTGTGATGAAAATGATAGATGCGGCACTCTATGGCGATTTATTTATAACTATTACTGGGGATATAAATGTTATTGACATTCCTCATATAGAAAAAATGAAAGATGGTGCAATTATATGTAATTCTGGACATTTTGATGTTGAAATAAATTTGACCGCATTGAATAAAATTGCTAAGTCAAGGCAGAGGGTTAGAAAATTTGTTGATGAGTATAAATTAGATGATAAAAGGATATATGTATTAGCTGAGGGACGCTTGATAAATCTTGCAGCTGCAAATGGACATCCAGCTGCTGTTATGGATATGAGCTTTGCTAATCAAGCACTTACAGCAGAATATTTCACAAAAACATATAGAAAAGGTGAACGATTACCAGTTGATGTAATGCCTGTGCCAAAGCATATTGACGAATATATTGCTAAATTAAAATTGAACTCTATGAATATACAAATTGACCAGTTGACAGAAGAACAGAAGAAATATTTGGCATCTTGGTCTTTTGGAACATAATCAGAGATTAGTATGAAAATTTTACATACTTCGGATTGGCATCTTGGAAAGCGTCTTTCAGGTCTTTCCAGATTAGATGAGCAGAGAGATGTTCTAAATGAAATTTGTGATATTGCAGATATTGAGCATGTCAATTTAGTAATTATTTCAGGGGACTTATTTGATAATTTTAATCCATCAGTTGAGGCTAATGAATTATTTTACAAAACTGTTAAGACATTGGCAAAAAATGGTGAACGAGCAGTAATTGCAATTGCTGGAAACCACGATTCTCCAAATGGAATAGAAGTGTCTGACCCTTTAGCTCGTGAATGTGGAATATTTTTATTTGGCTCTCCAAACTCTACATCTATTCCTTTTTCCCTTTATACAGGATTGGCAATCACAAAATCTGAACCAGGGTTTATAGAGATGAGATTAAATGGAATAGATACTCCTGCACGTTTGTTAATTACACCTTATGCAAATGAAGTACGACTTAAAAAATTTTTGGGCTGTGAAAATCCAGAGGAAGAGCTCAGAAAGATTTTACAGCAAAGATGGAATCAATTAAGTGAAAAATATTGTGATGAGAATGGAGTAAATCTTTTAATTGCTCATCTATTCATTATGAAAAAGGGGGAAAAGCCGCCAGAAGAACCAGAAGATGAAAAGCCCATTCTTCAAATAGGTGGAGCACAAGTAATTTATACTGAAAATATACCTTATAATATCCAATATGTAGCAATGGGGCATCTTCATAGAAAACAAATGATTTCATCGCATCCTTGCCCAATCATTTACTGCGGAAGTCCAATAGCTTATAGTATGAGTGAAGCAAATCAAGAAAAATATGTCATTATCATTGATGCAACAAAAGGAAAGCCAATTAGTTATGATTCTATCCCACTAAAAAAAGGCAAAATGCTAAAAAGAAAAACTTTCTATAATATTCCAGAAGCAGTTGAATGGCTAAAAGAAAATCAAAATACTCTTGTAGAAATTACTTTGGCAACAGATACTTATCCAACTTCCGAAGAACAAAGACAATTACATACTGTTCATAATGGCATTGTAGCAATTATTCCTGAACTTAAAAATAAAGAAGATTATATATCTGAGAAGCTCCGAAAAATTGATTTAACAAAAAGTATGGAGGAATTATTCATTGATTATTTCAAATATAAAAATGGACACAATCCAAACAAAAATATTATCAATTTATATCGCGAGATTTTATCAATGTAAACACCTGTATATTTATGTCATTCGTGTAATCCGTGTTCTATCAATTTAAGGAATAGGTGAATCTGTACAGCCAGCCGCACCAACAAAAGTTCAAATTACTATTTTATATGACGATGTGATTTTAAATTGGGCAGCAGTAGATACTACAATTTATGGAATGTCAATTACTGTTGATTATTATGTAGTATATAAATCATCAAATCCTTATGGAGAATCAATGATACCGATTAGTTTAAGTTTGAATGGCATATATTCATATCAAACAGAGCAGAAAATTGATTTTACCCAGCTGACAAGTACTAATCTTTTTGGCATTTTTGGGCCTGTTGGCAGTGGAAAATCTACTATTATTGAGGCAATTTCATTCGCTTTATACGGACAAACTGAACGATTAAATAAGCAGGATAATCGCAACTATAATATGATGAACCTAAGATCAAATGAACTGCTGATTGAATTCATATTTAAAGCAAGAAAACCAGGAAACGACGAGGAATACGAGTATTGCTTTGTTGTAAATGGCAAACGAAATAAACGACATTTTGAGAAGATCCGTAGTTTTGTCCGTAAGGCATATCGTAAAGAAAATGGCAAATGGGTTCCATTGGAAACCACTAATGCAGAACAAATTATTGGGCTGAGCTATGATAATTTCAGAAGAACAATCATTATTCCACAAGGGCAGTTTCAGGAATTCTTACAACTTACAAATACGGATAGAACACGAATGATGAGAGAATTATTCCATTTGGAAAAATACGAATTTTCTGACAGAGTAGCAAAGCTGAAAAAATTAAATGATGAAAAAATACAGGAAATAAATGGGAAATTATCTCAAATAGGTGAAATTACTGATGAAATGATAAAAAAAGAAGAAAGTAAATCTATACACTTGGAGAACGAAATAAAGCAAATTTCTAGTGAACTTACAGAAAAGCAAAAAAAAGAAACGCAACTCAATGCTCTTAAGAACTTGTTTGAGAAGATTGAAAAACAGAAAAGTGAACTTTCTAAATTAGAGAGCAAGGAAAACGAATATAAAGAAAGAGAGAGTCAACTTCGCAATTATGAAATCTGT
>Ga0164318_10006015_pt1 | contig 11758 bp, 9 predicted proteins | sample GuaBasSedimGuay9_FD_113734 | JGI IMG/M metagenome (GOLD analysis project Ga0164318, IMG submission 113734) | Subseafloor sediment microbial communities from Guaymas Basin, Gulf of California, Mexico - Guay9, Core 4571-4, 0-3 cm | ecosystem: Environmental > Aquatic > Marine > Hydrothermal vents >... | reverse complement strand
CTTCCTCATGATCTGCTGAGCTGTCGCAGAACCAACAAGACGTTTAAAAGCATCGTAGAGATCCTTGTCTTCGGAAAGGTCTACACGGCCCTTTTCGAAGAACTCCCTTCGCCTCTTGTAGTTTATCATGTTCCAGAGAACTGCGCAGTTCTCAGACCACTCTCTAAGGAAAGCCTCCTGACTCGCCGTAGGCTTTAGCCGTACCACTATAGTCCTCTTAAAGAGAATTTTTCTCCTCTGCAAAGCGGTTTGCAAGGCGAACTCCCAGGGAAAGGCTGAAAACTAGAAAAAATATTAGGCTGTTAAGGTATTTAAAGCTTCGTGAGGGCCGCCGAGAAGACGTGTGTGAAAATAAAAGTTAAAACCCGTCACTTTGTATACCCACTCTGGGACATTTCTAGGGCCACGATTCTCCAGCCCATCTCTGAAGCTTTAACCTCTATCAACTCCCTTAGAGCGGCGGCCACAGGGCCAACCGGAATCCTCCGCCTATACTTTGGTATCCAAACAATATGATGGGCTAAAACAGAGACGTTGTGGGAAGCACGTTTTTCCTCTAACATGACAAAAAATTTGGCGGGAAAGCCTCTATAAGTTTTACCTTCCCGTTCCCCCACCCAACCACTCCCTGTTTAAATTTGCGCAGATTCATCCCACGATTGGAAACCGTGGGCTTTCTCCGCGCATTCTTTGTAAAGGAGAGTTAAAAAGTAATATTATAATTCTCATAAATAAGAGATCTGCTACTGATCTAGATTATCTAATAACTGAGGATGCAGAAATAACGATAATGCCCGCTATTGGCGGTGGTTAAAAAAGTATAAATATTAATAATAAATCGCCTGAGGAACCCATCCAAAATTAAATGCAATAGTATCTAATGTCTCGCAGAGAAGCGTTAAATTTTCCCAATCGGCATCTGAGATTGTATCGTTATTTTTTTCCAAAAACTCAACAATGTCTTCTCGGATTGAGATCCATGTTGACGCAATGTAGATTAATAATTTCATTAACATTAGAAGTGTTTGAAAATTTTTACTTTCCATCAACTCTCCCCTCTAATGTTCTCATTAATTAATACACACTAGACTATTTAAGGCAACATAATTAGGAAACATTTTGTAGGCAACTCAAAGAGAGAATCCAGAGCTTCCTAGCTTTTTTCCTTTAAGTTAAAAATAAAATATAAAAAGCATGGTTTAAGATTCAAGATTTGTGCTTCTATTCCCATTTCCAGATTTTCTTTCCAATCAATTTGTCTGGAAATACAAACAAGCCCCAAGCAGCCACGCTAAGTAAAATAACCCAATCCAGTAATGTTGGTACGGCTAGACCAAAAGCAACTCTTGTGATCTCAATATATGGTAATAACCCAGTTAAAATCGCGCTAACTACTACAGAGATTAGTAGAAATCTGTTACCCTTAACTCCTAAATGAAATACATTATGTTTGTCTGATCTACAGTTCCATACAACGAAAAGTTCAAAAAATGCTGCCTGAATGAATGCCATTGTTCGTGCCTCTTCTAAGGGCTCTTTTAATATAAAGTACGAATAAGAGAACACTAACAAAGTCCCTATACTTTGTAGTATAAATGATACAAGTATAAATGCGGTCATGCCATGTAGAATCCCTTCTTGCGGATTTCGTGGCGGCCTATCCATTAAATCTTCGTCTGGAGGATCTACTGCGAGAGCAACTGCAGGCGCACCATCAGTAACTAAGTTAATCCAAAGAATCATTGCTGCAGTAAGAGGTATCGGCCATCCCAGAACTGCAGAGAGCCCTATAACTACAAGTTCGTCGAAATTACATGCCAGTAAGAAACGTACGAATTTTCTTATGTTCTGGTAAATCTCTCTTCCACCCTCAACCGCGTTCACAATTGTTGCAAAATTATCATCAGCAAGGATCATATCTGCTGCTTCTTTGGTAACATCTGTTCCAGAGATACCCATCGCAATACCAATGTCTGCTCGCTTAAGCGCCGGTGCATCGTTTACGCCATCTCCGGTCATTGCTACGATATGTCCCTTCTTTTTAAGTGCCTCAACTATTTTTAACTTATGCTCGGGTGAAACTCTAGCATAGACGGTTACTTTTTCAACAATTTTTTCAAATTCTTCATCACTCATTTCGGATAATTCTTTCCCAGTAAGAGATATATCTCCTTCACTCATTATACCAATCTCTTTGGAGATAGCTTCCGCTGTAAGTCTATGATCACCTGTGACCATTACTATTTTTATACCTGCTTTTTTAGCGATTTTAACAGCATCGTAAACTTCTTCGCGAGGCGGATCTATCATAGCCATAAGACCGATAAATATAAGTTCTTTTTCCTCTGATTCGTCAATTGTAGAGGGATTTCTATCTTCTGCAATTTCCTTATAAGCAAAGCCAAGTAATCTTAAACCATTTTTCGCTAATTCATTGCTTTTTTCAAGAATCTCTTTCTTTTCGTCCCACGTGAATTCGACCACATTCCCATTTTTGTATATCTTACTAGAATTATTAATTATAATCTCAGGAGCTCCCTTTACTGCAAGTAATAAGCTATTAGTGGATTTATGAATTGTTGTCATCATTTTTCTTTCAGAACTAAATGGTATCTCCCCTACTCTTGGTAATTCTTTCTCAAGCTCGCTTCGTTTCATACCCGCCTTAATTGCTGCGACTAAAATTGCACCCTCTGTTGGATCGCCAATGATTTTTCCGTTATTATACTCTGCATTTGTACATAGGCTACCTATCTTTAATATTAGTTCTAGTTCCTTATGAGCTCTCGGATCGATTTTCTCCCCGTTTTCTTTGAAAAATTCACCTTTGGGCTCAAAGCCTACGCCAGTCACATCAATTATTTCATTATTTACTATGATTTTCCTTACGGTCATCTCTCCTTTCGTTATAGTTCCTGTTTTATCGCTACAGATGACTGTGGTGGATCCTAAAGCTTCGGCTGATGACAATTTTCTTATTATCGCATTACGCCTTGCTAAATTTCTGGCTCCAAGGGCTAAAGTAACTGTCAGAACTGCAGGCAATCCTTCGGGTACTACTGAGACGGCTAATGCTACTGAGATCATAAGAGCCTCAACCGCAGCATTAATGATATTTCCTAGGTGCCTAATTTCTTCAATTACTTCTAGTACAAAGATTACAGCAGATAGTACTATCACGATGATTCCAAGCTTCTTTGCAAACACGGCCATCTTTCTTTTTAGAGGCGTTTCCTCTTCTTCAATTTCTTGAACCATTTCTGCTATTTTTCCGAATTCAGTATTCATTCCTGTTCCAACTACTACTGCTTTTCCTCTACCCCGATTCACATATGTTGCCATGAAGACCATATTCTTCCTATCTGCAACTGGTGTATCCTCTGGAAGTGTATCTACTTTCTTAGAAACTGGTGTCGACTCTCCCGTTAATATTGCCTCATTAGTAGTAAGATTAATTGCTTCTAATAATCGAGCATCTGCAGCGATCTTATCGCCTTCTTCCAAGATTAAAATGTCTCCTGGGACAACAAGTTTAGAATCAATATGTTGAATTTGACCATCCCGTAGCACACGAGCCTTCGGTGCTGCCATCTGTTTTAATGCTTCTATTGCTTTCTCGGCACGATATTCCTGGATAAAGCCAATTATAGCATTCAAAATTACAATAATAGCTATAGTTGTTGCATCAACAACAGATCGCTCCACAAATGCTGCTATTAAAATCGCTACTAAAAGTATTATTACGAAAGGATCTGTAAATTGCTCTATTATCATTTTTAAGATTGTTCTACGTTTTTCTTCTTTTAACTCATTATAACCGAACTGCGCTAATCTCCTTTCAGCTTCTTCTGAAGTTAGCCCTCTCTCTGGATCAGTTTTAAGAAGTTCTACAACCTTAGATGACGGTAATGCATACGGTGCCTCTTTAATCAAAAAAATCACCACACTTATGGATAACGTATTCCCTAACTCTATTTTATTAATAGAGAGTTCAAATATAATTCGTAAATAGAGTATTTTTTTATTCAGTTTTAAATGATAATTATTAATGAAATACTATCTTTAAAGTTTTTGCACCTTTGAAACCTTTAGGGATCTTGCATGATTGACTGGAAGTTTTGGGTAATTACTGGATTAGATTACTCTGGTAAGACTTCTGTCCTTAGAATTCTGGCTAAAAAAGGCATTCCTTCCCTGCATTGGTCGGATCTTCGAAAATTGTCCTTCATTCGGCCTGTATTGGAAAGACCCTATGACATAGTTTTTGAGATGGGGCCTCTTAGTAGAGCTAGTTTCATATTACTTATAACCTCCGCAATGCTAGAAACAATGGAGCGAGAAAAAATTGTACTCGTGGATTCTTACTGGTATAGATTCTATGTGAAAGAGGTTTTATTCGGAGAATCCGAAATTGAAGTCCTAAAGAAATTATTCGATTTTCCAAAACCTGTTAGAGTTTTTTACTTGGAAGTTCCTGTTGAGATCGCTCTTAAGCGGTCTAATGGAAAATTTACTAAATATGAAGCTTTCGGTTCTAGCCCTGAGGACTTCATAAGATTTCAAAAATTGTTGGACGAAAATCTTCGTGTATTATTAAAGGAGCTAAATTTAGATGTAAAATTCATAGATGGGACATTACCTCTAGAGGAAATTGCTCAAAAAATTTATAATGAGATCACCACTTCCATCTAGTTGCATTTATTCTATTTTTTTTCTAGCCATTTTATTCCAAGAAATTCAAGAAATACTCTGATTCTGGTTACTAGAAATTCGTACAGGAGATGATTGTACTATCTGCAGAATAAATCGTTGTCTTTGTTAATTTGCCTTAAGTGTAAAATTATCATTATGCTATTAATTATAAATCAAATACGACATGAAACATTGGTTTTAACATATATATGGTGATCACTTATGCAAATATCTACAAAATTTGGTCAAATCAGGATTGGCGAGAAAATTTATAATTTTGACGTAATTGTAACAGCTGATCTTTCCATTATTAAACGCCCCAAATATCTCTCAAAACATAAGAAAAAACAGTATGGCCACACTCCATTAACTAAGGAGGAGATAGAGTATATTCTCAATTTGACCGAAAAACCAGAAATTATCATTATTGGATGTGGTCAATATGGTTCCTTACCTATAGAGGAAGAAGCTAAGGAACTACTTAGATCTCTTAAAATCAATGTTATTATTCAGAAAACACCGGAAGCAATTCAAACTTTTAGTAATTACGTTAAGAGAAAAAACATTTTAGGTATATTTCATGTTACATGCTAATTTGTCAGCTTATATAATAACTGGACCCATTATTTTAAGGATATTTCTAAAGGTCTCGATATGAATCTCGAAAATGTTGTTTCTAAAGAAGAAATAGGAAACCTTCTCAAAACACTAATAAGAATAAAATCTGTGGGAAATAATGAAACCCTTTGTGCAGAAAAAATTATAGATTATCTCGAGAGAGAAAATATTTTCACATATGACTTGATTGAAAGCTCCGTGGGACGTGGAAATCTCATTGTTGATATAGGAAATGGAAAGAAAACACTGATAATCCTTGGGCATCTAGATACAGTTCCCGCAGGTAATGGATGGAAAGTAGATCCTTTCTCTGGTACAGAGAAAAATGGATATATTTTTGGAAGGGGGGCTGTCGATAACAAGGGACAAGCGGCTGTTATGACCTTTCTGGCCATATTGCTAAAGCGATTAAATATTTCCTTTAATGGAAAAATCAGGTTAATCTTTGCTGCTGATGAGGAATTGCAAGATCCTGATCACGGCTTGAGATATCTAGTAAAAAAACATACAAACCTTTTCCGAAATGTATTTGGTGCAATTGGAGAATTAGGTGGGTTAATATACTTTAAAGGTTCTAAAAAACAGCTTCTAATCTTTGGCGAGAAGGGTTCTTTAATATCAGAAATCTCATTTAGAAATAGATCAGCACATTCAAGTATTCACGATAATTGTGACTTTATTAAATACGTTTTTAACAAGCTAGAGAAAATCCCTTCGGTGTGGAATTCAGAGTACGTCCCAGATTATCTCATCGATGTAATGACTAGACAGATGCATATTCCTAGGTTCTTCATAGCTAATGCTTTTCTTAGGTCGGTTCTTCTTTCAGTATTACAAAAAATCAGGCCCAATATCGCTAGTGACCTTAAAAATCTTATGTGTACTGTTGTAACACCTACACTTATTCAAATAGGTGACTCAGAAAACATGACGCCATCTTCAGCGAGAATTAAACTTAACGTAAGATTTCATAATAACAGCCATCCATTGCGAGTGATTACCAAAATTAGAACTTTTCTAGGAATGAGGTATAATCCTTACGTTAGAATAATAAGGATTACCCCTGCAACATATTCCCCACCAAATACGTTACTTTTCGACAGAATAAAGGAAACAATAATGTCTTTTGGATACGAACCCTTACCGATAATAATGCCAGCTACCAGCGATTCTGCTTGGTTACGGTTAATTGGGATTCCTACATATCACTTTTTCCTAACCAAGAATGTGATAGTTAATTGTGCCCATAAGCCTAATGAAAGAATCGGCTTAAGTGATCTTATGTTGGCTTTAGAGGGGTATTTTTCACTGGTACAAAACATCTTTAAATTTAAAGAAAAAGTAAAACTGAGCGAGGAAATAAGAGCTTAATGTTAGTCAAAATCCCATTTAACTTGGCTAAACCCTTCTTTGTCTTTATATATTTTTAATTTAGTATCGAAATCTTCTTTTATATCCTCTATATGAGTGATTACAAAGATTTGTTTGAATCTTTCTGAGAGTTTTTTAAGAATCTCTGTTAGGGTCTCTCTCCCTTGTTGATCTAAAAATCCAAATCCTTCATCGATTATAAGAAAATCCAATCGTCCATGTAAGCCTTTTAATTTCGCTAATGTCTCTGAGATGCCTAAGCGTAAAGCTAGATTTATTCGTATTCTCTCGCCACCAGAAAATGTTTTAAGTTGTCTCAGATTACCATCAGAAAAAACCTTGAGTTTAATTACCTCCTCATCTCCCCGCTGTTCAAAATTCAGATATAGCATCATTCTTCCATTTGTTAGCTCTTCTAAAATCTTTTGTGCCTCTTTTTCAACCATCTGAATTAAATTTTTAAGAATCTGAGTAGGTATTCCCTTTCTACTAAATATGTGCTCCAATAGTGCATAAATGTGTTTTTTATCTTCCTTATCCTTCATATCTTCCTCAATTTTCATGAGATTTTCTTTTTTTTCTTTTATTTCTTCGAGTACATTTTCAATATTACTTAACTCGGTTCTAAGAGAGGCTATCTCTGCCATAATGTCTTTCTCTGCTCGCCTCAATTGATTAATTCTTTCTCTTATTTTTTCAAGGTCTTTTACTTTTTCTCTTAGGATTTCAGCTTCTTTTTTCTTTGTTTCATACTCGTCTTTCAATTTAGATAGAATTTCGGACATATTTTCAAAATCTTCTAGATTTTTTATCATAGAGGTTAATTCGCCCTCAAGTCTTTCCTTTTTAATTAATTTGTTTCGAATTTCAGTCATAGTATTTTCGAGTTTCTTTCTCACGAGCTCATTCTTTTTATACTCTCTGTTAAGTTGAATTTTCTTTGTTTCGTATTCTTTGATTTTCTCTCTCAATTCTTGGATTATCCTAGAATATTCCTCCAAGATATGTTGTTTTTCTTCCTCAGTAGATATAGGCCTTTTACAGAGAGGACATTTTCCCTTCACGATTTGAATTTTTCTGAAATTTTCCTGCTCTTCTTTAATTCTTTTATTTAATTGATTTATTTCTCCTGTTAATGCAGAAATTTCGGATTTAATATCCGTAAGTTTCTCATTAATTTCTCCTATGTCGGCCTCTATTTTTTTCTTTGCTTCATCTAAGCCTTGATATCCTGCAAGTTCGTTTTCTATTCTTTCTTTATCTTTTAGTATTTGTTCTCTCTTTGCTAATCTTTTCTCATAATCCTTTATCTGATTAGATATACCTTCCAGAGTCCCAGAAAGAGCCATAAATTTCAAGTATGCTTCGTTTTTTTCCTTTTCAATCTTCTCTAGATTTTCGAGTTCACTTTTTAATATAACAGCTCTTTTCTCAAGTTCGCTCAATTGTTCCTGTATTTGTGTTTTCTGCTCCAAATATTTTGTCTCTTTCGCAACTTCCCGCTCCAGAAATTCTTTTTCTCCACGTAGTTTCTCTAGCTGAAGACTTAATTGCCTCTTTTTTTCTTTGGCCTTTTCTTCAAAATGTTTATAGATATCTAGACCAAAAATTCTTACAAAAAGTTCTTTGCGTTTCGCATCAGTTAATTCAGATAATTTTTCAATTTCACCCTGCCGAATGAGAGTTGAAGATACAAAAGTTTCGTAATCCATCCCAATGATTTTATCTTTTAATTCACGCTCTACATTTTTAACTCCAATAGTTTTCTGTCCTGTTGTTAAATTAAATAAGATAACTTTCCCAAGTTCTCGGCTATTCTTCCTAACCTCTCGGAGAATCTTGTAATGCATTCCATTTTTAATGAATTCTAGTTCAATTACTGCCTTTTTCCTCTTATTATTAACCAAATCTCGAATCTTTACATCCCTTGCATCTGTTGTAGCTGATCGACCATAAATAGCAAAAGTCATAGCCTCGATTAAAGATGTTTTACCTGCTCCATTATCGCCAACAATTGCTACAACATTCTTGGATCCAAAATCGATCTCTATTTTATCACCATAGCTTCTGAAACCCTCGAGCGCTAGTTTCTTTATAATCATAGGATACCCCCTATAACTTCTTGGATTATCTCTAAACCTAATTTTAGCAGTTTCTCTCTTAGCTCTTTGGGCATTTTTTCCTTTTCAAGATACTTTTTTAGTGCCTTGTCTGGTGTAAGATCTTGCGAAAATTCCTGACTTCCGAATTTAGCTGAACTATCATTTTGATCCGTGAATATCCTTCCAAAACGGCAATAAAAGACTCCTTCTAAAAATTTCTCAAAGTTGCGGGTATCTATCTTGTTAATGATAGAACTTTCTCCTCTTAAGATTATTTTTACTAGTGCATTCCGTAGATTCCTCTTACGTAAGTCATTATTAATTCGCTCAAGATCCTGCCCTAAATCCTTAACATCATATAATAGTTCCGTCATTGGTCTGGTTCTGACTTTGATAAATTCCCATGAGAGATCTTTTTCATGCGTTTCAATTAAGATGAAACCTTTATCCTCTTTACTTTCACTGAAGTCCACGCGCTCTAATGATCCAGAATAAACGATTGGAATACCATTTGGTGACGCCACTTCTTGATGCTTATGAATGTGACCAAGAGCAATATAATCGATTCCTGGTTCTGCAAGTTGGTATGGTAGAATACTCCATTCATGGTAATAGATAAATCTTCTTTCAGCTCCAAATTTTGCTCCGCTAACGGTTAAATGAGCTACAAGAAAAGTGAATTTACTGTCCTCTGCTTTTTCGAGAAGCTTCTTTTTTATCGTTTTATTTATTGAATCAACATATGCTTCTCGTTCTTGTTCTTCATTTAATTTTTCTAATTCATCTGGTGATAATTTTTCTTTTAGTTTTTCTACAAAGAATATTTGATGAACAAATGGAAATAAGATGAATGTTGCTTTTTCTCCCGATTTTCCCGTTAGATTAAGCGTGGCTGGATTCTTGCTCATATGGATATAGTCATGATCAAAAACCGAAAAAGTGTCTAAAGGTGTAGCTCTTTTCAAAGTTTTGGGGCGATCATGGTTGCCCGGAATCATTATCACATGAATTCTTGCATCAACTAGCCGTTTTAGTTCTGCTCCAAGCAGCTTATAAAGATCTGGCGTCGGATTTGTTCTATGAAAAATATCCCCTGCCATAATAAAGAAATCTACATCATTTTGTACGGCAAAATCCACAACCTGACGAAATGCATTTATATGATCTATCCATCTTGCTTTTAATCCCGTGTGAGGATCTATTCCCGGAAAACTGGAAACCCCTAAATGTAAATCTGCTGTATGAATAATTCTCATATCTAATCATCCTCAAACAATTGTTCGGGTTCATCTTCATAAGAGGAAACAAGAGGTTTTCTAATTTTCTTCCAAAAATCAAATAATTTATCATCGTAATTTATTACTCTAAATACCGCCGGGCTAGGCAATGCATACCCGAAAACAAGAGCTTCTTGCCTCCTTAATGATGGAACTATTGTCTTCATCTCTCTTACCTCAGTTATACCGCTTAGTGCTGCTTTAATATCATCTTCATCCATCAAAGCTAGGATGAATCTCGTCCATATTTGTGATAGTACTTCATCGTGAATCTGAGATGGCCTCTGATCTACAATGCACAAGGTAACCATATATTTTCTCATCTCCCTTGCTATCGTATTAAAAATCGAAAATCTAGCAACCTTTGGACCCAAAAATTTGTGAGCTTCTTCGATAAAAATCATCAATGGTTTTAGCTCCTCACGCCAGCCTTCTCGTGTTGCTCGTACATACTCCCTATGAATTCTACGCGCGATCGCATTCGCTACTAGAATGTATGCAGAAACATCTGTTTCATATCTACCAAATTCGAGTATTATGCTCTTCCCATCCTTGAGCATGTTTATTAATGTTTCAAACGTTTTTCTTTCGGCTGTAGTTTCATTTATGAACTTAAATCTGTGAATTCTTGCATTAAGACGTCTTTTTAATGCTTGGATTGTACTTCTCATTATTTTTGTTGTTTTTTCTAAGGTATCCGCCTCGGTCTCCAAAAGCTCCTTTAGCCAGGATTTTCTAAACTTCTTTGCAAAATTGAACACCGCATCAATCATAGGTTCTGATAAGTTCATTTCTTCTGCACATGCTAGAATATCTGCTGGTTCGATATCTTCTAAGCTTAGTTGGATTGCAATATCGTATCTGGGTGATGTTTCTGGATCCAACGTTGCAAGAACAACATCTTCTGGAAATATTCCTTTAAGTCCTTTAACACTAATTCCTTCCTCAGATTCTGAGAGCCAACCATATTCGTTATGCATGTCAAATACAAGTACAACACCAAGACCACTCGCAATTATATGACCTGCTAAAATTTTAGCTAAGAAGGATTTTCCAGATCCAGCAATAGCAAAAATGCCTGTATTTCGCATCAGCAGTTTTTCTATATTAATATTTAATTCAAAATCCATTCCTAATGGGAAGCCTATCGGCAGATTTCTCTCGTTTTTTTCTCCGAAGATCAAATTAATATCTTCCTGTGTGGCTCTCCGTATTTTCGCTAGATGTTTTGGTACTGTCTTTACTTTCTCAACACAATTATCTAACCTGTTTACACATATGAGAGGCTTTAGACTTAGCTGCTGATATAAGAGTTTGCCCTTTGTGGCTTTAATTATGATTTCTTTATCCTCATCATTAAGAAATACATTCGATGTTAGTGCATCTATAATTGTACTATTTACTGCTGCTAAGGAAATATTGTTTATAAGCGTTAAATAGAGATACTTCTCGCCCTCAATTACTATAAATTGACCTAACTCGATGCTTTCTTCGCGAACTGTTGGGTATATTTTCGCTGTAAAACCCGATTCGAGATCTCCTTCTAGGATTTCGCCCAGATATCTCTCTTCCATTAGGATCTAGCCTCCTTAACTATTTCTATTATTATTTGTGGCGTAACACTTGGGGTAGAAATCGATTGATACACATTGAGTAAGGCGACTAGGAAATTTTCTTTATCTTGGTCCGGGATATAAT
>Ga0164318_10006014_pt1 | contig 11760 bp, 9 predicted proteins | sample GuaBasSedimGuay9_FD_113734 | JGI IMG/M metagenome (GOLD analysis project Ga0164318, IMG submission 113734) | Subseafloor sediment microbial communities from Guaymas Basin, Gulf of California, Mexico - Guay9, Core 4571-4, 0-3 cm | ecosystem: Environmental > Aquatic > Marine > Hydrothermal vents >... | reverse complement strand
GCAGGCCATCGCCTCGATCGGTGGAAGGCCGAACCCTTCGCCGAGCGTAACGAACAGGAGTCCGACAGCGCCCGCCATCGCACATCCAAGCTCCTGTTGAGACATCCCTTTGGGCACGAAAAGGATTTGATTGGCCAATCTGGCCGCAGCGTGCATGGTCTCAAAATTTTTGCGCCTGTCAACCGTAGAACCCACATAGATCCAGTATTTTTTCCAACTAAGTCCAAGCCGATCCAATTGATTTCGACATTCCGACTCCGTTCTCAGGCGGAACACTTTGTGGTTTATGCCCATATAGACCACACGGATCATGTCAGGCCTTATGCTCGGAATTTTTTGGATTATCTCGGATTTCACGAAATTTGAAGGGGTGATGATAAAGTTGAAACCGATCCTGAGCGCTTGCGTCAACCTTCTGAAGTTCAACGGATACAAATCGTGAATAGTCAGAACCTTAGCGATGTTCGGAATGTCGATCAGCCTTCCTCTCAGTCCATGAAAGACATCTATCTTTCTGTAGAACAAAGCGCTGGTTCCCGTGAAAACGCCGTCTATCCCAAATTTCAAAGCCCTGTAAAGTTTTTTGGGGGTTCTAAGTGCACCGAGCGAAAAGAGCAACCTGACCTGCAACGACTTAGCCTTGAGCCGTTCGAGCATCTGTTCGGTGTAAATCCTGATGCCGCGCAGTTCCATCACCAGTTCCGAAGCATCCAATCCGATGACAAATCCGTTCATGGCTCATTCAAATTGTGTTTTTAAGAGTTTTTTGAATCTGACAGCGTCGTCGAACATGTTGGTGTTGTTGAACATGACATAAACCGGTTTGAGATCGGGCAGGCTTGAGAGCAGCCAGTTCAACTCCTCGTCCGAGAACTTGTATCGATAGCCCTTGCCGAGGCCGTGTAGTCTAAAATAAGCTACTCTACCCCAAAGTGTTCTGCTTTTAAACGGGTCAACGATGTGGACTAAGTCCAGCTCCGTGCAGATCGATTGGACGGTCTCCTCGTTCCAGTTGCCGCGGGGCTCCCATCCGAGAATTAGGCCATATCGTTTGATCTGGGAGAAAAAAGTGCGGATGTTTTCGATATGTTCCGGTCTCTCGCTGAAAGATGCAGGTGTTTGGAACACAATGAATTGAGCTTTAAGTGCGTTTGCCATTTCGACGGTCTTCTCCCATGCGTCGAACACCTCATCGGTCGGCCGAAAATAGCCATATCGATGTCTTTTGTTCTCAGGTATTTCTAATTTAGCCCTTCGGTATGTCGGACTTGATGGAGGATGTGTGATCAACTGAGGCGCCTTCAGCGTGAACTCGAAATCGTCGGGCGCCTCCTCTCGCCATTTCGCCAGCGTTTCCAGTCTCGGCATTTTGTAAAATGTCTTTTGGACTTCCAAAACATCCAACTCTCGAAAACATGCGGACTTAGATGCTGCAAATCCGCATATACCAACTTTTATCCCCATAACGCTTGACAGCATCGTGCCACCTCCTGTTCAAAGTTTTTCGCAGATTAACCCTTTGAGTGTGCCATATCGACTCACGATTTTTCAAGTTCTTTTGAGCTTTTGGCAGCTTCTGAGTCCATGCAGTTCCCTGTTCCATCGACTGCGGAAGTCGCTTGATCCTCATGGGGAAAGGAGACTGCCGATGGGTTTTGGCCTTCAGTCGGAGACGATTCAAATTTATAATTGTCGGCATCATGAAGATCGTGTCTGCATTGATCAAGCTCCTGATTTCTATCCTGCTCTTGCTCCTACTCGCTGGCTTCGTGCAGGCATTCCTCTATGATATTGCGGTGCTTGGTGAACATTTACATGACTCACAAGTGAGATGGTTCCTTTTCGGCCTGTCCGTCGGGACTGTGTTGTGGTTCGTCTGGATTCGGAAGAAACTCTTCTTCATAGCTTTCGAGCATGAACTTACACATTTAATAGTTGCACTGCTTTTCTTTCGTTCGCCGAAGTCATTTGAGGCGAAAGAGGGCAGCGGTCAAGTTCAATACGAGAAAGCCTCGAATCTTATCATTGCCCTTGCTCCCTATTTCCTTCCGACATATTCCTTGTTCGTTTTGATAGTCTATGTCCTCGCCTCATCCAACTTTAAGCCCTATATCGCTTTTCTCATTGGCGTCTCTCTGGCTTATCATATCTTCTCGAACATAAAGGAGTTCAGCTTCAAGCAGCCTGACATCCAAAAAAGCGGCTATGCCATTTCGACAGCCTTGTTTATGTTTGGCAATGTGTTTTTCACCGGGCTGCTCATTTCCGTTTTGGTCGGCAAAGAGTTTGCCAAGGAGTATCTAAAACTCGGCTGGAGTGGGAGCGTCGATTTGGTAAAGGGGATCATTTCGGGGTTTAATCCTTGATTTTCAGCGAGTTGCAGAAGGAGTCAAATGGAAGGATTAAGATGGTAAATTTAATTTTGACCCATCCTTTGTTGATCCTGACCTTTGCCGTCGGGATGTTCATGGCTTGGGGGATTGGAGCAAATGACACAGCAAATTCCATGAGCACCGCTGTCGGCGCAGGTGCCATCACACCGAGACAAGCCGTTGTTATAGCGGCTGTTCTGGAGTTCGTCGGAGCATACTATTTCGGGAAGCATGTAACCGAGACCATCCGCAAGGGGATAATCGATCCAAATCAGATAGGGGATCTGAATGCGCTCATTTACGGCTCACTTGCCCCTCTGCTGTCAGCCGCCATCTGGCTTCTTGCAGCAAGTTACTGGGGACTGCCAGTTTCGACCACGCATTCGATAGTCGGTGGTCTTGTTGGCTATGGCATAGCACACGCTGGATTAGGAGCCGTGAGATGGGGAAAGATGGGACTTGTGGTGCTCAGTTGGGTGCTCTCGCCTTTTGTCGGCGGACTCGTCGGCTTCACTTTGTTCTGGATGATCCGAAAGACGATACTCGGTTCGGATGACCCTCTGGCAAGCGCTCGGAGGTTTGCGCCTCTGTGGATAGGGCTCGCTTTCTTCATCGTCGGCATGATGTTCTACCTAAAGACCATGCATGGCAAAGTGATAGCACATGCGATCTTGATGGGCGGAGTGGCTGGGGTGGCGGCATCCCTGATAAGCGCTTTGGTTCTAAGGAATTACGGAGGAGAGGCCAATCCCTACAAATCGGTGGAGCGGATCTTTCGGAATGTCCAAGTAGTAACATCTTGTTATGTCGCACTTTCACACGGAGCGAACGATGTCGCCAATGCGATCGGGCCTGTGGCAGCCGTGTATTCCGCAATAGTGTCCGGCACGGCCGGGCTAAATGTTCCTGTCCCAAAATGGATTTTGGCACTTGGGGGAATAGGGATAGCGCTTGGTGTCGCAACATGGGGCTATCGTGTTATGCAGACTGTTGGACACAAAATCACACATCTAACGAACACAAGGGGATTTAGCATAGACTTCGCCACAGCGACGACCGTGCTCGTGGCATCGAGGATGGGGATGCCCATATCGACCACTCACACTGTGGTCGGTGCGGTCGTTGGAGTCGGATTGGCACGAGAGATAAAAGCTATTAACACCCACGTGCTCAAAGATATTGTTATCTCTTGGTTCGTAACCGTGCCGGCGGCCGCAGTGATGTCGGCTTTTATTTTTAAAATTTTGCAAATGACATTGGGAGGTTGATAACATGGTAAGCGTTTGGCTTAAACTGTTCGCCAAAAGCCCTTTTAAACCGCTGATCAAACATTCGCAAATCGTTGTCAAATCGGTCGAGGTGCTTGAACAAGCGATGGAGGCATGGAATAAAGGACAAGTTCAAGAGATGGAGAAACTTTGCTCCGAAGTCGATGAACTCGAAAAGGAAGCCGATAGGATCAAGGAATCGATTAGGAACACGCTGACCAGCAAGGTTTTTATGCCGGTGAGCCGTGCCGATGTGCTCCTATACCTCTATTTTCAGGACAAGGTGGCCGATGCGGCACAGGATGTCGCAAAGTGGCTCATAGTCTGCAAAGGTCGAGATGTCCCTGATGCTCTTAAAGACAAGGTCATCAAAATCGGAAAAGAGAGCATCGCGGTGGCAAAAAGACTCCATGAGGCCATATCCCAGCTCGACATGGTCATAGAAAGCGGATTCAGGGAAGAAGAGATTCAAAAGGAATATGAACTTATCCGTGAAGTCGAAGAGATTGAGCACTCGATCGATGTGATGAGCGGCGAAATTATGCAGTTCGTGTTCGACAATGAGGACAAACTGAGCTATGGAGACGCACTTTTCATCCTCGGCATGTCAAGGTGCCTCACGGCCATATCGGACAAAGCCAAAGACGCCGTCGAACGCATCCGACAGATGCTCGCTCATTCATAGAAGACCAACTCGTCTCGAAAGAAACCCAAAGATGAACTCGAAGGTAGGCAATGCGGAAGATTTTTATCCTGACTTTGACGGCAAGGTTTTAAAAAGTCTCTTTGAAGCAATGAATTAAAGCTTTCCTTTTCATTTTAGTGCAATCTTGATTTCTTCCTGTTTTTTCCTTCACAACCATTTTAACTTCCTCAAATCTTCTCTCACCTCTCAGAGGGAGACTCCACCGTCTCGGTTTCACCCGTCCAGATGGCGGTCAAATAGCATCGGCTGTAAAATTTGCAGCAAATACAAGGAGTGGCATCATGATGAGATGGAATAAGTTGTTGATCACTTTGGCGTTGATCGCATTTGCGCTGTCAAACTGCAAAAAGACTGAGACACCGTCCGAACTTGTGATATGGGAGAGTTACAACGATGAGGAACATGCAGTTTTCATGAAAATTGTTGAACAGTTCGAGGCGAAGACCGGCATCAAAGTCAAAGTTCAGCGTGTCCCGTTCACCGGCATGGAGCAGAAGCTTTTGTCCGCAATTGCCACGAAGTCAGTGCCCGATCTCGCACGCGTTGACTACGCTTTCACGGCCGTTCTGGCATCCAAAAACGGACTTGAACCGCTCGATGACTATGACCTTGGCAATTTGAGGGAAGTCCTTTTCCATCCAGCGCTTGCAGGCAACATCTACAACGGCAAGCTTTGGGGATTGCCCGACCAAACGACCTGCATAGCGCTCTTTTACAACAAGGACATGTTTCAGGCGGCAGGTATCGAATCGCCTCCGAAAACATGGGACGAATTCGTTCAAGTCGCTCAAAAACTTACGAAACCAGACGAACAGATTTGGGGATTCGCCATGCACAACAGCCTATGGTGGACATTTCCTTTCTTCTTCACATTCGGAGCGAAGTTCCTGTCCGAAGACGGCACTCGCTGCCTGCTCGACTCGCCGGAAGCGGTCGCAGGCTTCAGCTTCAAGGTTGACCTTTATCGCAAATACCATGTAGAGGCAGGTGCATGGCAGAGCGGCGCTATCCCACCGGACGCAGGCTTCCGAAGCGGCAAATACGCAATGATTTTTGATGGCCCTTGGTCGATCAAGTCGTTGAACGAGCTTGGATTGAACTACGGTGTTGCGCTCATCCCTGAAGGGCCAGCGGGCACAGCGACCGCCATCGGCGGCACCAACATGGTCATCCCGAAGGCCGCCAAGCACAAATCTGAAGCCGTCGAGTTCCTCAAGTTTTTGTTGTCCAAAGAAATTCAGGCGATGTGGGCAAACGAGCTCGGCCAGATCCCAGTCAACACAGAGGCATTCGATGCGATTGATACCGTTAGGCATCCGTATCTTCCGGTTTTTATCGAACAGATCAAACATGCACATCCAAGACCGCCTGTGCCGAACTACGGGGACATCGAGCGAATTTTCAACGCCGAGATGGAGGCCGCTTTAAAAGGGCTGAAAACGCCTGAAGAGGCATTGCGCGCCGCAACCGAGCGGGTCAATTCTGAAGTGCTTGGAAAACAGGCTTCAGGGGGATGACGATGCTCTCGATACTCCTCCCTCTCTTGATCGCAACAACTTACCACACAATCGAGATCGACGGCGACATCAGCGATTTTGCAGCAGACGAACTGATAATCGACGATTCCGACAACGATTCACGATGGGGCACTTTGAACGAAATCTATGGGATTTATTTCACTTGGGATGCTGAAAACCTTTACATCGGAGCGGATTACATCGTGCAAAACAACGCATTGCTCATTTTGCTCGACATCGGCGATGCGGAAGGCGACTACAACATCAACGATTTGGATTGGTATCCTCGCAATTTTTCGTTTCGAGGCATGAAACCGCGTGTGCTGGTCGCAATCTGGAACTCGGAGCAGTGGACTTCCTGCGTGCGCAAAATCGTGTCGAATGGCCAAACAGAGCCGATAAACGGCGCAACCATAGTCGTTGACACATCGGCCGGCGGTGTCCGTAACGGTATCGAGGCCTCGATTCCGATAAATGAACTCTTTGAAAATGGCCAACTTACGCCCGGTTCGTGTGTCAAGCTCGTCGCACTGATTGCAGGCGGCGACCATGCAACCGGTGGCGATGCAGCACCCGACAACGAACTCATTGGAACACCAAATGTTATCAGCAGATTCGCAGTGGTCGAACTCGACGCAAATGCGGACGGACTTTTGGACGCCGATGTAAGTCCCAACGAAGTCACTGAAATCGTTGAAGTTCCACATGTGAATTTTGAGGTTACGGACTTCACAATCGAGCCACGAGTAGCGGCTCAAAAGGGCGATTCTGTTCATATCTCGTTCAAGGTGAGCGACAACGCTGACGGATACCTCCGCATCTACGACGAAAACGGCCGAAAAATCCGTGAATTCTGGTTCTCACTTGGCGCCGACGAGGAGTTCTCGGTCGGTTTTGAGACCGATGGGCTTCAGCCGGGCATCTATTTCGTCGAGGTCAACACGGGCAACTATGTGGCTAAGAAGGCGTTTGCCATCGTCGCAGGCGGAAGGATACGACTTTTCAACGAGCCGCATCCCAAAATCTCGTCCAAAAGGAGGGCAATTCGATGAGCGCTTTTGCCATCATCTTGACGGTCATAGGGTTTTGGGGCGAATTTGAGCTCGGTGCGCACAATCTGGCTCTCTCAGGTGCAGGCATCACGATGGTGAAGGGCGCTGAAGCCATTTTTCAGAATTCGTCGCTCATCGCTGAAGGCGAAAAACTCACGGCGACAGTCGGTTTCTTCTCCCCTTTTGGTGTGAGCGAAGTTAAATCGTTCGGTGCAGGTATCGCTTTCAGCAGCAAAAGGTTCGGCGTGGGAATAGGCTATCGTGCACAAAAGCTTCTCGAAATCTATCGAGAGGAGAATTTCATAGCAGCATTTTCGGCCAATGTTTTGGATCTCAAGGGAATAAGGTGGTTCATCGGGACGAACATCCGAATCTTTAAGGTCAGCTTAGAAAATCCTATCTGCTTCACCACAACCTATCCTCTGACACGGACAGCTCTCGATTGGTCAACTACATTGAAGACCAAGCACCTCGCCTTAGCCGTTCTGGAGACAAATGCGGGAAACACGAGCGACATCGAGCGCAAGATGCGTTACGAAATCAGGCTCTCGCCGCTCAAGGGGTTCAATTCGTTGTTTACCTACTGGGACAACGGGTTTGAGGAGGGCTATGGCATCGGGCAGGAGATAGCGCTTCTCGGTGTGGTAAATCTGCGGATCGGCTATTCAAAGGACGGCGTAACAATGGGTTTTGGCCTCAACGCACCTACCTACAACATCGACATGGGCGTTCGTGCAAGCGAACTCGGCTCGACATTTCACATCTCCTTTACCACCAATTTGTTGCATTGAAGCTTGGAGGCGGCTATGAGCTATCTTTTGACAGTATCTGGACTTAGAGGAATCGTCGGCGAAGGCATCGATCCCCAGATCGTGGTTCGATTTGCCGCATCGCTTGCAACTCTGTTTGGTCGAGGCAGTTACCTCATTGGACGGGACACCAGACCTCATGGACACATCTTTGTGAACGCTGCGGCATCGGCCATCACAGCGGTCGGAGGCGATGTCGTCGATGTCGGAATCGTGCCAACGCCCACGCTCCTTTTCAATGTCAGAACTTGGGATGGTGGAGCACGAGGCGGCATCGTCGTTACGGCCAGCCACAATCCGGTTGAATGGAACGCACTTAAGTTCGTCCGACCTGACGGCATGTTCCTGTTCGAGGACGATGTAACACGCCTCAAAAGCATCGAAATGGTCGAAGGATGGGAATGGGCGAAGTGGAACAGGATCGGCAAAATTGAGCAATTTGGCGATGCCATCGAGCGCCATGTCCAAGCTGTTTTGAGGTCTGAATTTGTCGATGTCGATGCGATCAAAGCGAATCGATTCCGTGCGGCGGTCGATGCGGTGAACGGAGCGAACTGGTTTGCATTGCCGTATCTTCTTGAACATCTTGGAGTTGAAGTGATCAGACTGTACTGCGAACCGACGGGCATCTTTCCGCACAATCCCGAACCGAAAAAGGAACATCTCGTTGAGCTTGACCGACTTCTGTTGAACGGAGAGGCGGATTTCGGATTTGCAAGCGACCCTGACGGCGACCGCCTTTTGTTCGGGTTTAAGGGACAAGGGCTTCTTACCGAAGAACATACACTTGCACTCGCCGCATGGACGGTTCTGGAGCGCAAACGCGGCGCTGTGGTCGCCAACCTCTCGACTTCGATGATGATCGAGGATGTCGCACGTCATTTCGGTGTCGAAGTCGCTCGCACGAAGGTCGGTGAGGCCAATGTGGTCGATGGTATCATCAGGCATGAGGCGGTGATCGGCGGTGAGGGCAACGGTGGAGTCATTTTGCCAGATGTGAACCCGACAAGGGATAGCCTTGTGGGAGCAGCACTTATCCTGACGCTCGCCGCTCACGGCGAACTCGAAAAAGCGTTATCCTCAATCGGTTCATATACTTTGCTCAAAACGAAGGTGAAATTGCAAGGCGAATTCGACGCCCAGAAGCTTGCCGAACATTTTGACGATGCGGAAAAATTTGATTTTTCCGATGGGATCTACATCCGATTCAGCGATGCATGGTTGCACATTAGGCCGTCGAACACCGAACCCGTCGTCAGGATTTACGCAGAAGCAAAAGATCTCAATGCGGCCAAAAAACTTATCAAGCGCGCCGAGTCGGCGTTGAAAAATCTGTGGAGATGACCAAAACCCTGTTGAGTGAGTTCGTCGGTCCGACTGCTGTGAGCTTGTCCAAACTTTTCTCGAATGCGAGGAGTTCCAAAACATAACAGGAGGCTGAGCACATGCCATGAAGCTGAGGATGCTGTTGAAGAGATTTGCACGGTCAGCGGTGTTTGTGCTGAAGCAGAGTGCGCTTAAATTCGGGCGGGACAAATGCTTTTTGAAGGCGCAAGCCCTTGCATATTCGACACTTCTGGCGTTCATCCCGACAGCATTTGCTGCGCTTTCGCTCTTTCCGTCGGCCGTGTTCTTTGAAAGGGTCAAAGACCGGGTTAAGGATCTGATTTTCCGGGTGTTTTTGCCATCTGCAGCGGAGAAGATCGTGGCTTACATCGATGAGTTTCTACGCAACGCTACCCAACTCGGTGTGCTCGGTCTCGTCTCGTTCCTTATCAGCTCGTTGTTGTACCTTGAGACCATTGACAAGACTTTTGGCGACATTTGGCGCACGCGCCGCCGCCCGCCATTCATCCGATTGGCACTGTTCTGGAGCTTTTTGACCATTCCGCCGGTTTTGATGGCACTTTCGTTTTACTTTGACATCGTTTTCAAGATGAAATTCGGCGTCTCGGTTTTTCCCGCTGTTCTGCCGTATTTCATTGCCGCTGTGGCATTTTCAGTTATCTACCTCGTTTTTCCAGCCGATGATGTCAAACCGCGCTATGCGATCATCACGGGCTTCTTTGTCGCAATTCTCTGGGAATTTGCGCGCGAGGGGTTCGGTTTCTATGTCTCCAAAACCATAGCTTACAAAACGATTTATGGCTCACTTTGGGTTGTGCCCATGTTCATGTTTTGGCTTTACCTCGTTTGGACTATCATCCTATTCGGCGCAGAGATGGTCTTTGTGATGCAATGGCCTTACGGATTCGGTCGCCTGAACCTGTTCAAATTGCTGCTGTTTTTTAAAACCTTGATTGACAAGTTTGAGAGCGGTGAGAAACCGTTGGAGCGCACAGAGGCCATGCGGCTGCTCGGCATCGATAAAGCGGAATTTGAAGCACTTATGGACAGGATGGAAAGCAAAGGGTGGATCGTGGAGTCCGACGAGACCATCGGGCTTGGTCGCTCGTTGAAATTCCTAAAAGCTTCTGAACTGCTTGAAGTTACGAATGCATTCGAGGAGGGCGATGATGCCGTGATCAACGAGGCAGTAAGACAGCTAAAATCGTCCGTGCGCCAAGAACTTAACCATCTGACACTTTACGACCTGCTGCGAAAGGCCGAGCGAGAGTCACGGAGGGGTCGGGATCTAAAGCAAGGACTACATCGAAGTATTGAAGGAAGTGGGATTCAAAAAGATTGAATGTATTGAGGAAGAGGGAAGCATAGCTACAGAATGAAAGAACCCACTGCTTCATAATAATTTACGGAGACGCCTATCCTCAGTTTGCCCCGTCGCCACCCATCCATCAATTTTCGCTATCTCACTTGGGGTCTCTATCTAACCTTAAATGTTTCAAAGCCTTATAAATCTCCCAGCCATGCAAAATTTTAACATAAAATTTCAATCACAAACAAAATTATCGATAGCCGTTGGCAGCTTGATTCTGACATCTCGATTTTTTAAGATAATCAGAGATGCTGAAATTGATGCTTCTTTTATTTGCTACAAACCCGTTTCTCTCTGGTTTTTCGACCCATGTAGGCCTGATGCAGAGCAGTAACAGGGATATTTTCGGCTACGGGGCCATCGCCTTCGGCCAGTTTGGGGTCTCCGTCTGGAAAAATGCATACAGCGAACGGAAATATCCGACCTTTTCATTTGATTTCACCTCTCTGAATGTGGGCGATACGACCGAGCTTGGCAGAACGGTCTCGTTTTCTATGGCCTTCGGCGCAAATATTGACTTCGAGACGATGCGCTTGACGCCATACATCGGCGGATTCCTTCATTTCCTTCCAAGCGAAAAGATTGCCTTGACCTTCACGGCTCATTATTGCTGGGGGACGCTTCCGGAGAAGCCGAAAGGATTTGCCTACGGGCTTGGCATAACAATCTTCGCCCAGCCAAAGGAGCATTCCTTGAGAAGGGCGAGGGAACGGCAGAGACGATCGCGTGAGGAGCAGGCGCTTGCTTTGGTCGAAAAGAGTTACAAACTAATTCAGGAACTTCAGCTTGACAGCGCCATAACGCTGCTTGAGAAGGCCATTGTGCTTGCTCCTGACCTCCAGATTGCGCATTATCGATTGGCGCAAGCGCACTTCTACAAAGGTGTCATCTACGCAAAGAACGGAAAGACCGACTCCGCTTATATCGAACTTTCAGTCGCCATGTCCGAAGACTCTACTGTCGAAGGTCTGAGGGAATGGTTCGACGCAATCAAACAGGATATGGCGACCCAGTATTACACTCAGGGGATTGAAGCCCTTAAACGAGAGGATTATGCCGTTGCAATCGAGAACTTCAAAGCCGTCCTGACGATTGACACAAATTTCATCTATGACATGCACGAGCTTATAGCCAGAAGTTACTTCCTCATGGGCATGGAGTTATTGCGGCAGGACAACCCCGATTCCGCTGTCAACTGTTTCGACGAGTCCGCAAAGTGGGACTCGATCTATGTCAAAACCTACTCTGACTCAATCGCACAGGCCTACTTCCGCTCGGGAATGGAACTCCTCGAGGCCGGAAAGGTGGAATCGGGCATCG
>Ga0164318_10006013_pt1 | contig 11761 bp, 11 predicted proteins | sample GuaBasSedimGuay9_FD_113734 | JGI IMG/M metagenome (GOLD analysis project Ga0164318, IMG submission 113734) | Subseafloor sediment microbial communities from Guaymas Basin, Gulf of California, Mexico - Guay9, Core 4571-4, 0-3 cm | ecosystem: Environmental > Aquatic > Marine > Hydrothermal vents... | reverse complement strand
TTTTTTAGATGTTTGTTTAGATTTATAGTTTCAAATGACATTTTATTATTCCTTAGGTAAACCAAATTTTTGTGTTTCAAATACACCATCTTCATTGAAAAAATAATAATATAAGAAATCTTTTTTAACACTCAAACCAGCTAAATATCTTAAAGCTAGATTTGCTTGAAGTGAAGCAATATTCATAACAATAGGACAAGCAATACCTTCTGGCTTGTGGTCACTTATATTAAATACACTCTCAAAACTAGCATTTTCAAAAAAACAAACCTGACCATGAAAAGCCTCAACACTCCCATAAATCCAAGGAATATTTTTAGATTTAGAAAAAGTATCAATCAAAGCACGAACGGGAAGATTATCAGTAGCATCAATAATTAAATCATACATACCATCTGTTTTAGAAAAAGTTTCAAAATCCATATCAAAAGTATTTACATCCACAAAAGGACAACGAGAAATAATCAGTTCTTTCAAAACATCACACTTTTGCCGACCCTCATCACCAACTTTGAAACCAATCTGCCGATGAATATTATGCACACCAACCTCATCAAAATCAACCAAATCAATCTGCCCTATTCCAGAAGCCCCCAAAGCCACACCAAGAGAACAACCCAATCCTCCACAACCAATGATTGCTATTTTTTTATTTTGTAGAGAAGCTTGTATTTCTTCACCCCATAGTTGTATTTGTCTGTTGAAGTAGTCGTTTTGTTCTATCATTATTTATCTTCCAATTTTTTTATTATATTATCAAAATCACTTATGTATAGTTTATCTTGAATTACATTAAATTTTTCAAATTCTTTATGAGCTAGTTCTTTTGCTAGTGATGTAGTTATTTTACCATTATCTTGAAGTATTTCTCTATCATTTAACATTAAAAATTTATGTAGTTTTTCTATCCAATCTTTTTGATACATTATATTTTTACTTCGTGTTTGAAATTCTGCAAAGTCTAAATACATAGTTACTATTCTATTATACAAATCTAATTCTTCCTCTTCTAAATAGTTTTTTGCAATTGATACATCAGCTTTCCGTATTTTTCCTTTAGGACTATTCTTCCAAGAAGTCAATCCCATATTTTGTTTTTGACTATCTACTCTATCATGTATTATTTCAGATGCTGTTTGCCCAACCATTGCAAAGTGAAGTTTATTTTGTACTGTTGCATAAAAGTTCTTTGACTCTTCACTATTAGGGTCATAATTGACACTACATTGAGCATAAATATCTGTAATCTTCTGATAAAATCTTCTTTCACTACTTCGTATATCTCGTATTCGCATCAGCTGTTCATCAAAATAATCTTTACTAAAAGGTTGATTAGGATTTTTCAATCGTTCATCATCCATTACAAAACCTTTGATGATGTATTCTTTTAATATTTGTGTAGCCCAGATACGAAATTGTGTAGCTTGTGAACTATTTACTCTGTAACCTACGGATATAATCATATCAAGATTGTAATAATCTACAATATAATTTTTACCATCACTTGCAGTTGTTGCATTTTTTGCAACAACTGAATTTTCATTTAGTTCATTTTCATTAAATATATTTTTAATATGTCGTGATATTACAGATTTATCCCTACCAAATAGTTCAACCATTTGTTTTTGATTTAACCATATAGTTTCATCTTGTATTAAAACTTCTAGCTTTATATCTTCATTTGCTGTTTTGTATAGTAGTATTTCAGTCATTATTTATACTCCTTGATATTTTTACATATCTTAGCATTAAATTTTTGTTTTTTGGAAAAGTATGTCATATTGTCATACTTTTTATTTATCTTCCAATATTAAAGTATTAAAATCATCACAAAGTTTTTCAACTAAATCTTTTGTATTCTTTTTAAAAAAGTCCCACTCTTCACCTTTTTTTCTTCTTAGAAAACTATTATATATTTTTACAAAGTCATTATATATTTCATCCTCACTAAACTGTGTCCCTTTCATTTTTGCTTTAAGATTATTAAAGTCATTATGACTTTCAACATACTCAAAAAATACTTTGATAAGATTTTCAAATTCTTCTATAAGTTTACCAATATCAGCTTCTTCTTCATTTCTTTTTTCAATTATTTCTAATATTTTATATTTATATGTTTTTGTATCACCTGTACTCTCACCACCACTTGTAGGTGGAGTATGTGTCTTGATTTCTTTTATTTTAGAGACTTCTACTATCCCTATTTGGTCATCAAAATATATATTAACTTCATCTATATCATCTGGTTTATTAATGGCATTATAAATATCATTATATTTTTTAAAGAATTTTAGTAAACACTCTTCTAAATATTTTGTATCAAATTCTATAATATATTCAATAAGCCCTAATATTCTAAAATATTTATTTATCTTTTGTTTTAACTCTTTACTTTTTGATGGGTGTGTATTTATATATTTCTCAAAACTATTTTCTAAATCCATAAATTCTTCAGGATCTGATGTCTTATCGTTACATAGCTTTAAAAAATGATTATAATATTCTTTATAAAAAGTAGAATTTTTTAAATCATCATAAAAAAGTTCTAATAATTTCAACTCTCCCAATGGGTCAAAATCACTTACAACTACATCACTAAAATGCTCATAAGCTTCTTTAATATTAAAATTATTTACATTCTTATATGAAAAATCAACTATTTTACAATCTTTTTTATATTTAGCTGTTCTATTTACTCTTGAAATAGTTTGTATTGCACTAATACCTCGTATCTCTTTATCTAAAAATAAAGTATGTAATTTTGGTTCATCAAAACCAGTTTGAAGCTTATCTACAACTATTATAATTCCATTTTTTTGTGATACAAACTTTTGTAAAACTTTTGCTTCATTTAATCCATCATTTAAAGTATTAGATTTACTTTGTTCTTGTCCCCCACTATAAATTACACAAATAGGAGCATCTTCATAATTCTTATACTTATCGGCTTTTACTTTTTTCTTAAAATAATATTCTATCTTCTGCTTATACATTTGAGCAGCTTTAATAGAAGTAGTTGCTAACATAGCTTTTCCATTACCTCTTATTTGTCTATATACTACTTGTACAAGGTTATTAACAATATGTTTTGAAACAGCATCTATTCTCTCTGGATTTTCATATATCTTTTTCTTTTTAATACTATACTGTTTCTCTTCATCTTTTTTTTCAAAACCCTCTAGTTCATTATCAGGTACTACTGAAAATATATTTTCTTCAAAATCTTCATCACCATTTGTTTGACTATCACTACGACTAAATAGATAAAATTTTAATCCCTCAAAAGTAAATGAACTATTATTATGATTTAAAAAAAGTGCCATATTTCTAAAATCTTTTATTTTAGATTGTAAAAACTCTATAAGTTCTTTTATTAAAATATCTTCTTTATTTTTAAACTTTTTTAATAGTTTTTTATAATTTGATTGATTTACTCTACATGTACTTAAAAACTCAATCAAATCACTCTCACACATCAAAGAGTTAGCATCTATTGTATTTGCTTTTATCTCTGTATAACTTAAACCACTTCCATCTGTAGCAGTAAAAAATGGGATTAAAAATTTATCTTGTAAGTGTAGTTCATTCATTTTAAAGTTTTTTTGAACTGTTCGGTAATTCCGAACAGTTAATTCTTTTTAACATCTTTAAATATATATTTTTCATATTTTCATAAACTTCAATTGATAGATTGATAGCTTCCAAAACATCATCACTATTATTTGGATACTCGTGTGTCAAACTATTTCTAAGTTTTCTGTAATCAATCCAATCATCACTATTGTTAAGAAGTTCTAGTTTTTCCAACTTATTTAAAACATCGATTAAAGCCATAGAGTTTTTATACTCTTGTAGTTCCCTTAAAATTGCAGGAAAAAATTTATCTCCCATTTTATCTTGAATTTTTGTAAAACGATATATAAAAGAATCTATAGCTTTTATTTTTTCAATATCTTCAAAATCATCATTTTTAAAAGGTAAATATCCCTTAACTTCAGGTAATATCATATCTATTCTTTTAAAATGAATATCTAATTCATCTTTTATTTGTTCTATTGTTATCATAATCGTATCCCTTTTTTTGCGATTTCAAATATCTCTTTTTGATTTGATTGATTATCTATTATTAAATCTATCTTTTGCTCTCCAAATTCTTTTTCAAATTCTCTTAAAAATATTAGTTTAGATTTTAAAATATTCTCTTTTTGTTCTGTTTGTATATAAATATCTATATCACCACCTTTTAAAGAATCATCAGTTCTTGAACCAAAGAGATAAATATCACTAGAGTTAAAAATATCTAGTGATAGTTTTTTAAAATAATTTATTTGATTTTGATTTAATCGCATATTTTTACCTTCCCAGTTACTACATCATTTATAAGAGTTTTTCTAAACTCTTTTAATATATCTATTTTTATTGTTTTTTCATCTAAGTCATTCATTTGGTTTCCTTGATATTTTTACATATCTTAGCATTTAATTTTTGTTTTTTTGAAAAGTATGTCATATTGTAATGTTTATATTAATTCATACAATCTTTTAACTTCTGCTTATAATCATCTTCATACAACATAACAAATTCAATATCATCAGATACGGAAGCCAATACATTACCAATAGTTTCTTTTTCTTTTGTATCATCATTAGTTTTAAGATGAGTACCTTTATATTCTGCAACTATAGTTTTACCATTATCTAATTTTATAATAAAATCTGGATAAAATTTATCAGTTGAAGTTTGTAACCAAAAAGAGTTTTTAGAATCACCAGATATATTTTTTAGCCATGTAGTGACTTGTGGCAACACATCTATATATTTAGCACAATCATATTCTTCATTACTATCAAATTTATCAACATATTTATAATGGTGTTTATCAAAATTTAAACTTCTTGCATCTTCATTTGGTTTATATTGATTTAGTGTAAATACATTATCTACATTTGTAGTAAAATCATTACTATTTAAAAATTTATTAAAACTTATATTTTTTGATTCAATTAAAATTTTATTTAGTTTTATTAATATTGCTCGTTTTAATTGATATTTATGACTTTCACATATGAAAATATTTATATCTTCTCGTTCTTCAATTAAATTCATTATTACTAAAGATACAAAAGTATTAAGTTGATTAGTGCTTATTATTTTTAATATATCGCTATTTTCATCTCTAATTATTTTAGATATATTAACAGATAGTTTAGCTATATTTGACTTGTCATCTGTTTTTATACCATATTCATTTATCACATCACTTACATAATTATTGTCTTGTTCATCAAACAGTGAGTTTTGTATTGTAACTTCTTTTATAGATAGTTTATTGTTTTTTGTTATATCTATTTGTCCTATATGTTCATTTACATTTACATTGAATTCATCAAGTGTTAAAGTTGAGTTTTGTATCAACTCTTTATCTGTTATATCAATATATTCCAATATCAAACTTTCTTCAAATTCTACATATTCCCCATCTTCATTTATCAATAATCTAGGCAATACTATATCTGTAATCAAATCTAATTTATCACTATTTAGTTTTTCTAAATCTCTTACTATTTTTTCAACTTCTTCTTTTTTATTATCAGGTACTATTTGTTGAATATTTTTTATAAAAGCTTCTCTTTTAGATGAAGTAGGCATTTTAATAATTGTCAATTCTTTAGTTTCGTTATTATAGTTTATATATGGTTCTAAAGATGGTTTACTTAAACTCTCTAAATCTATATCATCTACTTGTATTTGTCTATCTTTATAAAGATTTGCTCCAAATACTCCACCTAATTCACCGATAAATTCATTTGTATCATTAGAGTTATTTATACTGATTTTAGCTTCAAACTCTTCAAATCCACTTTTAACTAAAGTATCCCCAATAGTAGATGCCACAGTTTCAAAGTTTTCGCTTTTTACATAAACATAACTATATCCCAACTCTTTTTTATTTTTCTCTTCAATATATGGCATTCTAAGAACTCTACCTATAAGTTGTTCAATAGCTGTTTTTGATTCCATATTTGACACTACACTAAGTATATAAGCAAATGGACAATCCCAACCCTCTTTTAGTGCATTTACTGTTATTATGTATCTTATCTTACAACTGTCACTTAATAAGTCTATACCATCAATTTCTTTTAGATTTCCAGTTTGAATTGCGATTTGCTCTTGGGGTATATTAAAGTCATCCATTAAAATAGATTTAATCTTATCATAAGTCATAGAATCACTCCCCCTATCTTCATCAGCTCGTATTAGATTGATAGGTCGTATATATTTATCAGTTGCTATCATCTCCATTTTTGCTAATTGTTCTAAGAAGTTTCTTTTTTCAATACTCTCTTTTAGTATCAACTTTGTATCATCAATAGTTTTAAGCAATATTGGAAGTTTTATCATACTCTCTTTTTTTAGTTCACTTGCAGTTACACTAAATAAAATATTACTAGCATAAATCTTTTTAGCCTCTTGCGTTTTAGTTATAGGAGTTGCAGTAAATTCTAATATAAAAGATGGATTTAAAGCAAGTAGATTTTCTAAACTAAGTCCAGTACTAGATTTATGAGCTTCATCAAGTATGATGATAGGTTTGTAGTGTTTCATAACATTTTCTAAAGAATATTTAACATCATAAGATTTTAGTAACTCTTGATAGTTTCCATTTTCATCATAGAATTTTCTACCATCTTTATTATTTGTTCTAAAACTTTGTATTGTTCCTACTATTACTACAAGTTCATTTTTAGGGTCAAATTTTTGTTTGTAGCTTTCTTTTACACTCATTACATTTATATTATCAAACTCTTTATCTAAAGTAGTTCGTAAAAAATGCCTTTTATCTTTTAAAGCATCAAGTGTTTGAGTTACAATTTTATCACTAGGAGCTAACCAAAATACAAGATGATAATCTTTGTTTAGATATTCATTTGTAAGTATTCGTAAACTCTTTGTAGCTATCAAAGTTTTACCACCACCAGTTGGCACTCTTAAACATACATAAGGATTATCATATCCATCTATTTCCAAATATTGATTCTTAGTAATATCTTTAAATGATTTTGTTATAGTTGAACTATTACAATTATTACAAAACTCATCTAGTGTTCTTATAGATTCTTTTTGATATTTTTTTAACATTTAATGTTTCCTTGTATTTTTATATTATGTATGTTATAATTAACATTCAAATTCCTTCGGGACGACCCACTTATTTTAAGTGGGGTTAATCTAACAATTTTTTAAATTTTATTTTTAACTTCTTAAAGTCATCTTGATTGATTATTCCTATTTTATTTAAAAGTCTTTTTGTACTAAATAATTTCATTTGTGATAAAAGAGCATTATTTATAACTGTTGTATTTTCTTTTTTGAATTCAAATGTATAATAAAACTTTCCATCTTTTATTTTAGTAGATAAAGGTACTCCAAAAAACATATTTTCATTAAAACCTTTAATAACAACTACAGGTCGTACAAAGTCTTTACCTTTGCCATTTTGTTCAAAACCAATATTTTCACCCATTTTCATATAAAATATATCTCTATTCTTATAACCGACAATTATATTCTCTTCGCTTATATCTTTTTTAATCTCATTCCATTTGTCATAATTATCTTGCACTTAATTATCCTTTATATCATAAGGTATATATCTTATGATGATATTGTTATCTTTTAATTCATCATCTGAAATAGATGTTTTTGTTGTATAAACTATGATTTGTTTATAATTATTATTTTGTTTTATCAACTCTTTCATATCTCTTTTTAAAAACTTATTTTCAAAGAAATATATATATTTACTTTTATAACTTCCTACAAATGGTGCTTTTATAGTTGTTTTATCGATAGGCTTTTTAAACTCTACAAAATAAATATGTTTAGCAATTTGGTCAAATGTAAGTTTTGAATTTAACTCTCCAAACTCATCAAATATATCATGACTTAGCTCACAATATTTAAATCCAGCACCAATACCATCTTTAAAACTTTTTATATCTTTAATACCTGTTACTTTTATAGTATTTTCTTTAAAAGTCTTTTCTATCTTTGTATAATTTAGTTTTTCATCTTCAAGTATTTTAGATACTTCTTGTGATACTCTTTCCATAGTTTCAGGCTTTAGTATTTGTGTAGTTGTTAGCTTTTTTTCATATAAAGTTGTTTTGTCTTTTCCCGTAAATTCATAACCTTTTATAACTCTTTTTACTCGTTCTGCCGTTATATCTTTTGCATAATCTAATGTTTCTATAAGTATGAATTTACGATTTCCACCATCTTCTTTATTTTGTTCTAATACTGCATGAGCTGTTGTTCCACTTCCTGCGAATGAGTCTAATATAATGTCATTCTTTGAAGTAGCAATTTTTAATATTCTTTGTATTAGTCTAACTGGTTTTGGAGTGTCAAAAGTATTACCTTTACCAAGAATGTTATTGATTTCTTTTTTAGCTTCATCTGTATGACCAGCTTCACTACTAGGCCACCAACTCCAAGGACGCATACCATCAACTTCTGATAAATATCTTATAATATTTGGTTGTGAATTATTATCCTTACCAAAATATATTCTATTATTAGCTAAATGTTTTTCAAATGTTGATTTTATAATACCCCAACATCTACCTTTTGGTGGAGTGTGGATTTTACCACCTGGAGCAGTTATTTCATAAAACTGGTCTTTTGTAGCATGTCCATCTTGTGCTGTCATAGGAATACCTCTCCATCTTCCTTTTGGATCATTATTTGGATTTCTATATATTTTTGCTTGTTCTTCAGTAATTTCCAATTTATTGATATTCGCTTTTTTATAATCTTTTGCATAAACTGATACAAACTCGTGAACATCTCCTATCGCTTCTCTATTTTCTCTTGAATATCTTTTTTGCCATACAAGTGTAATCATAAAGTTTTCAACACCAAATATTTCATTACAAATCATTTTAAGATGTTCAACCTCTGCATCATCAATACTTATAAAAATAACCCCATCATCTTTAAGTAATTCTCTTAAAAGTTTAAGCCGTGGATACATCATACAAAGCCATTTATCACTTCTACTTAAATCTTCTGCATTTACTGTATCGTTCAACCATTTTTTTATTAAAGGGCTATCCATATTGTCATTATATACCCATGAAGTATTACCTGTATTATATGGTGGGTCAATATATATCATCTTTACACTAGAAGCATAATAAGGTAACAACGACTTCAAAGCCAAAAGATTATCACCTTTGATAATCATATTTTCACTATCTATATCACCTATCTCTTCTTTACATTCTATAGTTTTATATGCAATATTTTTATGATGGTCTTTAACATCATCTTTCCCCATCCAGTCTATATATGGCATTTTTTACCTTTATTTAATTATTAATATTATTTTACCAAAACTTAACAAAATAGCATATTGATTGATTTTAAATTTCTATTTTAATTTCCCAATCATCCCATCAAGCAAAGACATATCAAGTTTAGAAAACCCAAACCACTTTTTACCCAAATCTTTCAAACTAGCACCCACTAAATAAACTTCTTTTTCATCAATTATCAGAAATCTATCATGTGAATCTTTAAATATTTTGATAGTAATATTTTTATACTGTTTATTGTATTTCTCAAAATCTAATTTTAACTGCTTTGAAATAGTATTAGTATAGATAGTTACTTCTATATCAGGCACTTTTGAGAAAAGTGTTAAAGTAGTATCATCTATATAATTATCAATTAGCATAATAGATTTTGTTGCTGTTCTTAAAATATCAGCTATGAAAGTGTAAGCATCGAATATCTGCCCATCATAAAAAATACCATCATCTTTTTTTAGCTCTTTACTCTCTATTGCATTAAATATTTTATCAATACTTGTATTTGTCATGAGTTGATTTTGTTCTAAAGTTTCTAGTCTTTGAAATATTAATGAATTTTTATTTATATATTTTCTCATATTTACAAATGCTCTAAATATATTTATACTAATATATGTAGCTGTTTTACTTTTTAATATAGATGACAACATTGATACACCTTGCTCTGTAAAAGCATAAGGAATACCACCACCAAGGTGACTTTTAGATGGTATCACATTTTGTGATACCATAGATTTTATTTCATCTTCTGTTAATTGAAACATAAAATCATTTGGAAACTTATCTAAATTTCTTTTAACAGCTTGTTTTAATGCTCTATTTTCTACATTATATAAAGTTGCCAAATCCCTATCCAACATCACTTGAAGCCCACGAATATTATATATCTTATCTTCTATATTTATATCATTTAAAATTAAACTTTTTTCACTCATAACACACCCTCATCTTTCATACTAAAATACCCACTCTTACCAATTATCACATGATCAAGCAACTCAATCCCCAATAACTTCCCACTTTGTTTCAATCTATCAGTTACTAGCGAATCTTCCCGACTAGGCTTTAAAACTCCACTAGGATGATTGTGAGCGACTATTATACTTGCACAACGATTTTCTACTGCTGGTGCGAAAACTTCTCTAGGATGTACTAAGCTTTGATTTAAAGTGCCTATTGTTATGACTCTTGTTTGACAGATGTGATTTGCTCCATCTAAATAGATACATAGAAAGTATTCTTGCTGTTTTGTGCGATATTCTTTTAGCTCTTCATATACATCTGAAGCATTTGATATTTTTTTATTTTGTTTGACTAAGTATCTTTTTGATAGTACTATTGCTGATATTAGTTGTGAAGCTTTTGCCGTTCCTAGTCCGTGAACTTGTAGAAGTTTTTCAAGGGTAAGAGTTGTAAAATCATCTTCAAAAAGTTTGACTATCTCTTTTGATAATTTGATGACATCTTTACCTTTAATACCAGTACCTAATAAAATAGCTACAAGTTCATAATCTTTTAGAGCTTTAGCACCTTTTTTAAGTAGTTTTTCTCTTGGTTTGTCGTGGTTGTTTAATTGTGTTATTGTTTTCAAAATATACTCCATATTTTGAAGTTTATCCTAAATTTTTGTTTTAGCTTAAAAAGATTGCAGTTTGTTAAGTTTTATAATTTTAAATAAAAAAAGCTACTACCACTACCACTAAAAAAACTATTTTCTGGCAGGTTATAATGTTTTGGAGTTAATTCACTATATATTTCTAAAGCAGGTGAATATAAATCATTTGCACTTTTTATATTCATAGTTTTAAGTATATCTTTACTTTTCATTTTTAAAAGTTTTGATGATTCATCCTCAGATATTTCACTATAAAATTTATCTCTAAATGCTGTAAATATTGCGCCAGTATTGCACTCGACTTTTGGTGTGAAAGTTTCTATATCTAAAGTCTCTTCATCAAATTTTTCTACAATTTCACCTATGCCTGTTACATTTGCACTATCATATTCATATATAAAAAAAGGCACATCAGCACCAATTTTAGCACCAATTTTAGATAACTCATCTTTTGATAAATTTAAATTTGCAAGCTTATTTAACATTATCATAAATGTAGCACAATTAGAACTTCCACCACCAAGTCCTGCAAATTCAGGTATATTTTTTTCTACAATTACCTTATAATTCTTAAATACTTCTTTTATATTCTTATCTATACTGTATAATTCTTGATATGCCTTATAAATAGTGTTTTGTTCAGTTTTACAACCGAAATCACCCTCTAAAGTAAACTTGTCAAAATTTCCTTTTTCAAATGTAATCGTATCAAAAAGATTTTTTACTCTTACAAATCTTGATACCAAAAGATGATAGTTATCTCTTT
>Ga0164318_10006012_pt1 | contig 11761 bp, 7 predicted proteins | sample GuaBasSedimGuay9_FD_113734 | JGI IMG/M metagenome (GOLD analysis project Ga0164318, IMG submission 113734) | Subseafloor sediment microbial communities from Guaymas Basin, Gulf of California, Mexico - Guay9, Core 4571-4, 0-3 cm | ecosystem: Environmental > Aquatic > Marine > Hydrothermal vents >... | reverse complement strand
TCAGATTTATTTTAACATTTTCTGATTTGCTGTTTGTAATAACAGTATGAAAGCCTTTCAACAACAAAGATATTTTTTTATTTTTTACGAATTGTTTTGCGAGAGTAATACGGTCGGAATCCGTTTTATCCGGTTTCACGCCCGATAACCTTTCAAATTCACCCGGGTGAGGTGTTAAAACAACATTTTCGCCAAGTCCATTTAATAATTCTTTTTTTTGAGCAATAATGTTTAATGCGTCAGCATCAATTACGACTTTTTTATTCAAAATTTCCGGGATTATATTTTCAAAGAAAAAGTACGTGTCCTTATTTGTTCGAATACCCGGACCGATTGCCACAGCATCGAATTTACTAATTTTATCAATAATCCCGGCAATAGAATTTCCGCTAAAATATCCTTTGCCATTATCATCAAGAGGTAAAGTCATACAAAAAGGCATCGCCGGAGCGACTAATTGTAAAATAGAATTTGGAACCGCGAGTGTTACGAGTCCGCAACCGCATTTAATTGCCGCTTTTGCGGTTAAGATTGCCGCACCGGTCATTCCCATTGAGCCTGCGATAACAAGGAGGTGTCCGAAATTATTTTTATGAGCTTTTAAATATTCAATCGGGCTTTTTTGTTGATTATCATCGACAAGATCAGTTGATTGAACATCATAAGCACTATTTTCTTTAAGATATTTCTTTATGATTTCATCAGAAATTCCGATATCAATAACTTCTACACGACCACAATATCCGGCACCCGTTTCAGTAAGCACAGCAAGTTTAGGATTTGCAAACATCGCTGTCCATTTTGCCTTAACGGCCGTACCGCAAAGTTCACCTGTATCGCAATTTAAACCTGATGGAATATCAAGTGAAAAGACGGGAATATTCAAATTATTAATTTTCTGAATTGCGGGTTTAAAAATTCCTTTAACTTCACCTCGGATTCCCGTGCCGAGAATTCCGTCAATAATTATATCACCGTGCCAGTCAAAAGAATTTATTTTTTCAACATCAAGAATAACGGAAATACGAGGGGATAATTTTAAAAGTTTTTGCAAATTGAGTGCCGCGTCACCTTTGTAATCAGAATAATCGGCAAGACAGATTATTTCAACAAATTTGTCGTTTTGGATTAAATAGCGTGCGATAACAAATGCATCGCCGGCATTGTTTCCTTTACCGGCGAAGATCAGGAATCTATCGGCATTTGGAGCGGCGATATTTTTGAGGAATTTGAATGCTCCGAAACCCGCTCTTTCCATAAGGAGTTCACCCGGAACACCTGAAGCGATAGTTTCAGAATCAAGTTTTCTGATAATTTCGGAAGGAAGAAAAAGCATTTAATAATCAACCTAATTGCTCTAATTAATCTAATTGACCTAAATAATAAACAAACTCCCAAAAAGCAATTGGATATTTCTTAACATTGGGATTTGTTTAGATTAATTAGAAATTAGGTCAATTAGAAATTTTAGATTATTTAATCTAACATATATCAATAATTTCAACATCCATAGTTTTGGAATCAAGAACCGCGACCGTATATTTCCCGGTACACCAGCCACAAACTTCTCCGGGATTTATGATTAGAGTTTTCCCGATTTTTCGAACATCAATTTCGTGGGTGTGTCCATAAACAACCACATCATAATCGCCGCTTTTAGCGAGTGAATCGACGAGATCGTTTTCGTGAAGGACGATAAATTTCAATTCATCTATTTTGCCTTTAAAACAACGTTCATGAAGTTCCCCTATATTTTTGTAACGTTTTTTGAGGAAGAATTTCTCACCGTCATTATTACCAAAGACACCAATGAACGGCACATCAATATCTTTCATATATTCAAAAGTAATAGGCGAAATAAAATCTCCGGCGTGAATAATCATCTCCACACCGTACTCTTTAAAAACAGCGACCGCAGAACGAATCATCGTCATACGGTCGTGAGAATCTGACATTACGCCAATTTTCATATCAGGCGTTTAAGTGAAAATTATTCAGCTGCTTCAGTAGATTGCACAGCAGTGGGTTGCGCAGTAGTGGATTTATTCCTTAATTTTGCGAGTCGGGAGACGCGTCTTGAAGCTGCGCGTTTATGAATAACACCTTTAGTTGCCGCGCTATCGATCGCAGCAGCCGCTTCGCGAACTAATTTATCCATATCAGCCGTATCGGTTGCAACAGCGGCAGCTCTAACTTTTTTAGAAAGAGTTTTGATTTTAGATTTAACTTTCGTGTTACGAGTTTTCCGTTTTTCATCCTGACGAATTTTTTTTTCTCTGTGTTTATGACTTGGCATACTAATTTTTATTTATTGTTAATCAATACTTGTTTGGGCGATATAGCCGTGTTTAAGTTATTATTCTTTACACATTATATTAAAAAGTATTTTTAAAGTCAATGAGTTGTTCGGAGGTGGGTGCATGTAAATTTTCGTGCAAGTTCTAATTATGGTCAAAAGTGTACAAATATCACACAGCGGAAATTTTCACATTTAGAACACACTTTTATTTTATTATGCCTTAAAGCGTGATTTAGCGGTAAAACTCTTTTAAAAGCCTTTTTTCACACATTCACTTGACTTTTCATGCCTTATTAGTTATAATATTTAATCTATATTATAATATATAGTGTAGAATGAATATATTAACTATACAACATACTGAGAGGGAATTATATTATGTCCGGTCAGAAATACGATGCAACTACAATTACCGTTCTCGAAGGCATCGAAGCGGTAAGAAAACGCCCAGCTATGTACATTGGAGATACGAATGTTCGTGGCTTTCACCACTTAGTTTATGAAGTTGTTGACAATGCTATAGACGAGGCTCTTGCAGGTTACTGCGATAAGATTGAAGTAGTTATTCATCAGGATAATTCGATTACCGTAATTGATAACGGTCGAGGGATTCCTGTTGACATGCACAAGAAGATGAAAAAGCCGGCACTTGAAGTTGTTCTTACAACTTTGCACGCCGGCGGTAAATTTGATAATAAAAGTTATAAAGTTTCCGGAGGGTTACACGGAGTCGGTGTTTCATGTGTTAACGCGCTTTCGGAATGGATGGAAGCAGAAGTTAAGCGGGACGGAAGCGTTTACAGCATGACATTCAAAGCCGGAAAGCCTACCGGTCCGATGGAAAAGATAGGTAAATCTAAAGGGACGGGGACGAAGATATCATTTAAGCCTGACAACACGATTTTTGAAGTTTCGGAATTTAGTTTTGATATTCTGGCCAATCGTCTTCGCGAGCTTGCCTTCCTTAATAAAGGGATTAATATCAAGCTTATTGATGAGAGAGAAGAAGGAAAGGAGAGTAAATTCAATTATGAAGGTGGAATTATTTCTTTTGTTGAATATCTTAACAAAAACAAGAACGCTCTTCATGATAAAGTCATTTATTTTTCCAAAGAAAAAGATGATGTTATGGCTGAAGTAGCAGTTCAATTCAATGATACTTATTCTGAAAATATTCACAGCTTTGCGAACAATATTAATACAATCGAAGGTGGAACTCATTTAAGCGGGTTCCGCTCTGCGCTAACAAGAACAATAAACACGTATGTCAAAAACAGTAAACTTGCCAAGAACATGAAAGGAACTGTTTCGGGCGATGATATTCGCGAAGGCATTACCGCTGTTATTTCAGTCAAAGTAGGTGACCCGCAGTTCGAAGGTCAAACCAAAACCAAACTTGGCAACAGCGATGTTGCCGGTATTGTAGAATCAATAGTAAACGAAGGGCTTGGAATATTTCTTGAAGAAAATCCAAACGTAGCGAAAAAAATAATAGAAAAAGCGCTTATGGCCGCACGAGCACGCGCGGCAGCGAGAAAAGCACGCGACCTTACAAGAAGAAAAGGCGTTCTTGACAGCGCTGCTCTTCCGGGCAAACTTTCTGATTGTTCAGAAAAAGACCCGGCGCTTTGTGAAGTTTACCTTGTGGAAGGAGATTCGGCAGGCGGCTCGGCCAAACAAGGGCGCGACAGAAAATTCCAGGCTATTCTCCCATTGCGTGGTAAGATTCTAAATGTTGAAAAAGCACGGCTTGATAAAATTCTTAGCAGCGAAGAAATCAAAAAAATGATTACCGCTATCGGCACCGGTGTGGGTTCAGGCGATTTTGACATCACGAAAGCGCGGTATCATAAAATTATAATAATGACAGATGCGGATGTTGATGGTGCACATATAAGGACATTGTTACTCACTTTCTTTTTCAGACAAATGCCTGAACTTATTTCTTATGGATATATTTATATTGCTCAGCCCCCACTTTATAAAGTTAAGCGTAGAAAGAAAGAAAGGTATCTTAATACCGATGATGAAATGAATAAATTTCTCCTCGAATTAGGGTCTGAAGATGTAGAATGCCGTGTGGTAAAAAATAAAAACCCCATGACTGCTATTCAATTCAGGGAACTGCTTGAATTGCTTGTTAAGCTTGAGAGCTTTCTTCATTCTCTTGAAAGAAAAGCTATTAATCTTGATGAATATTTTGCGGCTGAAAACAAAAAAGGAGAATTGCCGCTTTATCGTGTTAAACTTGAAAACGAAGTCAAATTTATTATTGATAAAAATGAGCTCAAAGAATTGACAGAACAGGAAGAAGCAAAAGCAGATACACAAGTAGAAATTGAGGATAATAATCTTTTTTCCGAAACTGATGAAAAATTAGAAAATACTGATCAAGAAGATGAGGTTCCGATTATCAAACTTGATACCACAGAACTTTACGAGACACATGAGATAACGAAAATAGCTGCAGAACTTCATCGTAGAAAATTCGAAATATCAAACTGGCGTACCAATAAAGCGAAAGAAGAAAATGATGATGCGGATCACACTATTGCCTACCTGAAGTTCGGTGATAATGAAAATCCCATTAGTTCTCTTTCAGACATACTTGACAAAATTCGTGAAAACGGCAAAAAAGGTCTGCAAATCCAAAGATATAAAGGCCTCGGTGAAATGAATCCTGAACAATTATGGGAAACTACTATGGACCCGGCCAAACGCACTTTACTTAAAGTTGTTATTGAAGACGCGGTTGAAGCCGATGAAGTTTTCACCACATTGATGGGTGATGTGGTAGAATGCCGGCGACAATTTATTGAAGAAAATGCTAAATATGTAACTAATTTGGATATATAACATGGAACAAATTTACACTAAAAACGAAAAGATATTATCCGTTTCCGTTATTGACGAAATGAAAACTTCGTTCATCGATTATTCAATGAGCGTTATTATCAGTCGCGCGCTGCCGGAAATACGAGATGGTTTGAAACCTGTCCATCGCAGAATTCTTTACGCTATGTTTCGCGAAGGTTTACTGCACAACAGAAAATTCACTAAGTGCGCGGGTGTGGTAGGTGAAGTACTGAAAAAATACCACCCGCATGGCGATTCGGCTGTTTACGACACTCTTGTTCGTATGGCTCAACCGTGGAATATGAGATATCCCCTTATTGAAGGTCAAGGTAATTTCGGATCACTTGACGGAGATAAAGCTGCTGCTTACAGATACACTGAATCCAGAATGACAGAGCTTGCCGAGTACATGCTTGCGGACATTGACAAAAATACTGTTAATTTCACTCCGAATTTCGATGAATCGGTTATGGAGCCAACCGTTTTGCCGACAAAAGTGCCACAGCTATTATTAAATGGCACAGCCGGTATTGCCGTTGGTATGGCGACAAATGTTCCATCACACAATCTTGTAGAACTATGTGATGCGATTGCAATGATAATTGATAATCCCGAATGCACTCTTGACGAACTATTGGAAGTCATTCCCGGGCCTGATTTTGCGACAGGCGGCGTAATTTGCGGCACATCAGAAATTAAAAGGCTTTATGAAACAGGTCGCGGAAAACTGCGGGTACGCGGGAAAGCCGGAGTTGAACCTACTAAGCAGGGTAAAGAATGTATTATCATTACTGAAATCCCTTATATGGTTAATAAAGCCACTCTTGTTACCACGATTGCTAAACTTGTTAACGAAAAGAAAATTACAGGCATTTCAGACCTTAGAGATGAATCAGATAAAGACGGCGTTAGAATTGTTGTTGAAATGAAGCGTGGGGAAATACCCGAAGTCGTTCTTAATCAGCTTTACAAGCACACCCAACTTCAAACTACTTTCGGTGGAATCCTGCTTTCTATTGAAGATGGACAGCCAAAAACGAACGGACTTAAAGTTGTATTAAACAGATTTATTGAGCATAGAAAAGATGTTATTATCAAGCGAACACGATTTGACCTTGAAAAGGCTGAACTTCGCGCGCACATTCTTGAAGGTTTCTTAAAGGCGCTTGACATTATCGATAAAATAATTAAACTTATTCGCGGGTCGAAAAACCGTGATGAAGCTAATGCCGGATTAATCGAGCAATTCAAATTCACTGAGATACAGGCCAAAGCGATACTTGACATGAGACTGTATCAATTAACAGGTCTTGAAAAGGAAAAACTTCAGGATGAATATGAAGAAATACTTAAACTGATAGAATATCTTAATTCTATCCTTAATAATCCGGGTGTTCTGATGGGAATTATACTTGAAGAACTGAAAACCCTTAAAAAACGCTTCGGCGATGAAAGAAGATCGGACATAATTGAAAGGGCTGATGATCTTAAAATGGAAGATCTTATTGCTGATGAGACTACCATTATAACAGTTACTCACGCCGGATATATTAAACGATGTCCGGTAGGCACTTTCCGTTCACGCCATCGAGGCGGAACCGGTGTTCGCGGTATGTCAATGAAAGACGAAGATTTTGTTGAGCACGTTTTTACGGCTTCTACTCATGACTACCTGCTAATTTTCACAAAAAGCGGACAAGTTCACTGGATTAAAGCTTATGAAGTTCCGCAAATGGCACGTGATGCGAAAGGGAAAGCTATCGTCAACCTCTTAAATATCAGCAACGAAGAGAAAATTGCTTCTATGATTAGAATTCGCGAATTTGATGGTGTACGCTGCCTTATGATGTGCACAAGAAAAGGAATTGTAAAAAAATCCGCGCTTACTGATTACAGCCACCCGAGAAAAGGCGGAATTAACGCTATCAATATCGATTCAGATGACATACTCGAAGATGTTAAAATCACCAGTGGCCACGACGATGTGCTTATCGTTACACGAAATGGTTTATCAATCAGATTTTCTGAAAATGATTGTAGAAAACAAGGCAGAACTACAAGAGGGGTAAGAGGTATTAGATTGCGTAAAGGCGATTATGTTATCGGTATGGAAATCGTTGATGACGAAAATACAAGTGTTCTTGTTCTCACAGAAAAGGGATTCGGTAAAAGAACCACCTTTAGCGAATGGCGCGTGCAAAAGCGTGGCGGTAAAGGCGTTATCACAATCAAAACTAATGAAAGAAACGGAAAAGTCATCAGCTCTTTTACCGTTAATGAAACTGACGAGATCGTTATGGTAAGCGAAGGCGGTCAATTAGCACGAACCCGCGCAAACGAGTTTAGAGAAATTGGAAGAAATACTCAAGGCGTTCGGGCATCCCGACTTGCCGAAGGTGACAAATTAGTTTGTGCCAGCCGTGTTCTTGCAAGTGAATCCAACAGAACAGATGATAAATCAGAGAACAATCTTGCCGAGGGTGATAATATTGCCGCTGAAGCGGAAATCGTTTCTACCGAAGTAAATGTCGAAAATACTGAAAGTGTTGACGATATGGAGAATAATGATACTGAGAAATAAGAATATTCTAACTTAATAACCTATATAAAATCATGTCTATTAAAGCTAAATTAAAAACTAAAACTCCGTGTGAAGTTATCCTCGAATGCGAAGTAAGCCGCGAGAAACTTGACGCAGCATACGAACAAGCGTTTAAAGAACAAAATAAATATATCCCTGTCGCGGGATTTCGGCCGGGTAAAGCGCCCCGCGAACTCGTTGAGAAAAAATACAAAAAAGAAATCCAGAGTTATGCTCTTGAAGATATGATTAAAAAAATTATTGATTCAGTCATTAAGCAAAACAGACTTGAACCGATTACGGGTGCCAGTATGGAGGAAGAAGTTACTTTCCCGGAAGACGGCGAGTTGAAATTCACAGTTGAATTCGAAGTCGCTCCCGCTGTAAAACTTCCTGATTACAAAAATCTTAAACTTACAAAAAGAAAAAGTGAAATCACTGATGATGATGTCAAAAATACTCTCGAAAAATTGATCGAACAGCACTCAACTCTTGAAGATATTACCGATAATCGTCCGGCTGTTTTCGGCGACTGGCTAATTGTTGATTATGTCGGCACAGCAAATGGAGAAGAAGCATTCAACAGGAAAGACGCATGGATTGAAGTTAATTCCGACAGAAAAATTCCAATGCCTGGATTTCCTGACAAACTTGTTGGTGCTAAAATCGGTGAAACTCTGGAATTTGATTTAGATGCCCCATCTGATTTCGCGATAAGCAAAGTTGCCGGGAAAAAAGTCAATTTTTCTGTTGAAATAAAATCTATCAGAGAAATGAAAAAACCGGAATTAACTGATGAATTAGCAGTTAAAATTAATCCTAAATGTAAAACAGTTGATGAATTGAAAAAAAATATTGAAGAAAATCAACTGAAATATAAAGTTCAGGAAGAAAATAGAAGACTTAAAGAACTGGCTGTTGAAGAAATTCTCAGAACTGTTAAAATCCCTCTGCCGCCTTCGCAGGTTAACAGCCGTGTTAGAAATCTTGTTGAAAGTGAAGCTCGTCAAAGAATGCAGGCTGGTGAAACAGAAGAACAAATCAAAGGCGATATCGAAAATATCCAGAAAAAAATGGCTGAAGTCGCTGAACAGCAGCTTAGAAAAGATTATCTTCTCGACTCAATCGCACGCGCAGAAAAAATTAAAGTTACCGAGCAGGATATTATGCCGCAACTTTATTACTACGCGCAAACTTTTCGAAAACCACTTCCCTGGGTTTATAAAATGTTTGAACGCAATGGTCGTATAAGAGAATTATACGCAGTAGCGGCGAACGAAAAAGCGTTGGACATTATTATTGAAGCCGCTGATATTAAAGAGAAATAATTCCCGAAAATAAATACAAACGGAATTGGAAATAATAAAAAAGCGCGAACAATTTTGTTCGCGCTTTTTTTATCGGATGGATTGAGTAGTTCACTCCGACTCGAAGTGAGTAATTAAGGCTACAACTGATTTGGAGTCCAAATCAGCTACTTAAAATATACGAAACGGTTATTAGGCCTTAGTTATTAGTTATTAGTTATTAGTTATTGGTTATTGGATTAGTGGATATTCAACCCACTCCTTTATAATTATAAGTTAAATCGGTATAATTATATAATGTGAATTCATAAATTTCTAGATTAACAAATTTTCAATTTCATGAGCATACCAAACGAACCGGAATCCGGAATACTCCTCTGCGGAATAATGCGCCAACCTGAAATTTCACGCGAAACGATTATTTCGCGGCTCGAAAATGCGTTTGGTCCCGTTGCAGCCCGATCAGACGAATTCCCGTTTTCTTTCACAAATTATTATGAACCGGAGATGGGTGAGAATATTTTGCGGTCATTCCTTACTTTTAAAAAACATATCTCCCCCGATGCTCAAGCTGAAACAAAGCTCAAAACAAACGAAATTGAATCAGAATTCATAAAAGAAGGTAAACGCAGGGTAAACCTTGATCCCGGACTTCTAACCGCCCACAACTTAATTCTGACAACCGGAAAAGACTTCAGTCACAGAATTTATTTGCAGAACGGTATTTTCGCCGAAGTAACCCTCATGGTTAATAAAGGAAAGCTGGCTCCCCTGCCATGGACTTACGCGGATTACCGTTCAGATATTGTTTTAGATTTTTTTGAAAAAGAGCGACAGAAGTTCTTAACTTATAGAAAACAAAGGAAATAAATTTCTAATTACTCTAATTATTCTAATTTCTAAAAAAATACCAATAACCCAATATAAAGAAATTAACAAATTGTTTTTTTGTTAGTTTGGTCATTATTTAGATTAATTAGGTCAATTAGATCAATTAGACCAATTAAATTATACTCTTAGTGCCTTAGAGTCTTAGTGGCAGATAAATGATAATAGTCATTCTAAAAAGTCTTGTCTGGATTATAAGCATAACCGCGATTATTCATATCACGGTCGGTTATGCCTTATGGCGGCTGCTTGGTTTATCATTCAACAAAAAACTTATTATCTGTCTAATTAGTTTAACCGGACTTTTTCTTCCTGACATTGTATTTCCGATGACGCTGCAGATTTTTCTTCCTGAAACTCCAAAAGTATTAGGACTGGCTTTGTCGTATTTTATTGTCGGATTCCCTTTCATATTTATTCCGGGATTATTACTCTCCTCGCATTTTGAAACATCCGACTTTTTATCAAGTTGTTCACTTGCATCTCCATTTCACAGATTCTGGAAAATATATTTCATAAAATTTCTGCAGTTGATGGTTCCGTTTTCATTAATTATGTTTCTCTGGATGTTTCATAATTTCTCTCTGCCTGCGCATTGGGAAATAGAATTACTGCCCAATTACTTATTTGCCGAGTTTAATACTTATTACTCTTTCACCCCGTTTTTCAAGAAAATATTTATTATTGCTCCAATATTGATTTTGATTTCTGTTCTTTACTATAAGTTATTATCTTCATCACGAACGCAGCATTTCTCACTCGAAAATTTTGATAAAAAAAGCAGTTATTTTTTTCCCGGAATTGCCATCTTTTCATTATGGTTTCTAAGTTCGGTAATTTTTCCGGCAGTTTATTGGACAACCTATCTTCTTGATAAATGGAAAAGTGTTGATTGGTTAAAAGTAGCTGACTGCTGGGAATTCACCATTCAAGTTTCGTTAGGCGTGTCGCTCATATCATTAATTGCCGGAATAATCGCGTTTTCATTTAAAAAGTTAAACATTGCTATTTCCGTAATAATTCTTTGCGCAGTTTATTCATTAGGAAATATCGCAGTAGCCGTTTCAGGAATCTTCTTGTTTGGGAACTTTAAATTTTTATCCGGATTAAGAGAATCAATTGTTCCAATGCTCTTCTCTTTATGCGTTATATATGTTCCGCTTACGGTTTCGTTATTATTATTTTTAAAGAGTAAAGTTAATAAGAATATATATTACGCCGCGCAACTATTTATTTCCAATAAAACCAAGCGTTTAAAATATATCTCCATTCCGATTCTTCTGCCGGGAATTGTTACTATTATGCTTATAATCCTGAATTTTACCGGGAAAGACCTTGATACAAGTATTCTGATGGTACCGCCCGGAAAGAGTTTTTTACCTGTAAGGCTCAATTTATTATTGCATTACGCTGATTTTCCCAGTTTAGCGGCGATTGTTTTAATTTACATTTTTGTTATAATATTAACGGTGTTGTTAATTTATACCCTTGCAAAAACATTAATAAAATATGGAACTTTTAAAAGTTAAAAATTTGAATTTCGGATATAAATCTTCTGCTCCGGTTTTTAATAATTTATGCCGCGAAATAAATTCCTCTCCGTTTATTCATATAAACGGAATATCCGGTTCAGGAAAAACAACGCTTTTCAAAATTTTCGCCGGATTTATCGATGCGGCTTATGACGAACTGATAATCTCAGATATTAAAATTTACCGCGAGATGAATCCTTATGACAGGAATATCGCGATGGTATTCCAGAAATCCGCTTTATGGCAGCATTTAACCGCTGAAAAAAATATAAAACTTGCGTGGAACGAAGAAACGATT
>Ga0164318_10006011_pt1 | contig 11762 bp, 7 predicted proteins | sample GuaBasSedimGuay9_FD_113734 | JGI IMG/M metagenome (GOLD analysis project Ga0164318, IMG submission 113734) | Subseafloor sediment microbial communities from Guaymas Basin, Gulf of California, Mexico - Guay9, Core 4571-4, 0-3 cm | ecosystem: Environmental > Aquatic > Marine > Hydrothermal vents >... | reverse complement strand
TGTTAAAAGGCCGACAACTCCCTGTGCAACGGAAAGCGGTTTCCCGTAAGAGGGAGAATATGCCCACGACATAACTATCTTTTTACCCTTGAGGTTTTCGGCACCGCCAAAATGGTTTATTAAATGGAGTGCATCAGACATACTCTGGGTAGGGTGGTCTATATCGCACTGGAGATTGACCAGAGTAGGTCTCTGTTCCAGAACACCTTCCCGGTACCCCTCTTCAACAGCTGCTGCAACTTCCTGCATATAGGTATGTCCCTTGCCGATATACATGTCATCCCGTATACCGATTACGTCAGCCATAAATGAGATCATATTGGCAGTTTCCCGGACAGTCTCACCGTGGGCTACCTGGGACTTTTTTTCATCCAGTACCTGTTCCTCCAGGCCGAGCATGTTACATGCACTGGCATAGCTGAAACGCGTTCTGGTAGACTGATCCCTAAAGAGAGAAATTCCAAGACCGCTGTCAAAAACTCTTGTTGAGATGTTTCTTTCCCGCATTGCCCGAAGAGCCTCTGCAACGGCAAATGTTCCGGCAATCTCTTCATCCGACTTTTCCCAGGTCAGGAAAAAGTCATTGTTGTACATCTTCTTTGTATTGAGTCTCGCAAGGGAACGTATCAGCTCCTCAATCCTCAATTTATCCATTGTCTATCCTCCAGTAATTTTCTATATTCTGCCCAAAGCCCGCAAAATAGATTCCGGGGTTATCGGCCATTTTCTTATCCAGACGCCAACGGCATCATGTATTGCATTTGCTATAACAGGAGCTGCCCCGTTGACACTTATCTCGGAGATTGACTTTGCCCCGTAGGGTCCGAAAGGATCATCAGTCTTTATCAGCTCTACTTTAAAGTCATCAGGAACATCACCGATCATGGGTACTCCATACCCTCTGAGATCTGTATTCAACGCATGTCCTTCGGAATCATAAACCAGCCCCTCGTACAGAGTGTGGCCGATAGACTTCATGACAGCTCCGAATACCTGCCCCTGAGCCAGTTCAGGATTTATCGGCATACCGGCATCCATAAGTGCATAGTATTTCTGAATCTTAATTTCACCGGTCCGGGTATTTACCGCAACCTGTGCAAAATGGGCCCCGTAGGGGAAAGATGCATCATCGGTAGCAAAATGACCTTCACCTATCAGCTGTCCGATTCCTTCTCCGCTTTGGGTATGCCAGGCAAGTTTCCTGTAGGTAAGTTCACTCTTTTTACCGACAACCTTGCCGGGATACTGAATACTCAGGTCCTCTTCAGGCTCTTCCATGATTGGAGAAGCTGCTGCCAGTATCTTCTCCCGTAAATTCTGTGCTGCAAGCATTGAAGCTCCACCGGAAAAGTAGGTTCCGCTGGAGGCATAAGCCCCGGTATCAAAGGGGGTATTGTCGGTATCTCCGGAAAGGATTGAAACAGCGGACATATCGGTAGCAAGAACCTCAGCGGCCATCTTTACGCTTACTGTATCCAGCCCGGTACCAAGATCCGCACCTCCTGAAAGGAGCATAAATGTTCCGTCGCCCAGCATTTTTATTGTGGCATTGGACTGATCAAGTCCCGGGAGCCCCGAACCCTGCTGAATAATAACAACACCTTTACCTATCTTGACATCAGGATCTTCCGAATCCACCTTTTTGCCCCACTCAAGCATCCCGGCACCTTTTTCCAGTGCCGGTCCAAGACCGCAGCTCTCTGCCGGCGCAGCAACCCCTTCCCGTCCTTCACCGAGACACTTGAGGATTTCAAGCATTGATCCTTCGTGAACCCTGTTCATCTGAAGAAAATCAAGAGGATCAATTCCCAGCTCATCTGCAAGTTCGGCTGCAGCCATCTGCATGGCATAAGAACCTTTGGGAGCACCGTATCCCTGGTATGCACCTGTGGGAGCAGTGTTGGTATAGTATGAATGAACATCAAATTTAAAATTATCACACAGGAACAGCGGTAATGACTTGGAGCAGGCATTCATTGGTACAGTCAATGCATGGGCACCGTAGGGTCCTTCGTTTGCCTTGAGATCCATATAGACGGCGGTGAGTTTACCATCCTTTTTTGCACCAAGTTTAACGGTTATTTTCATGCCCTTCCGGGTACTGCAGGACTCAAATTCCTCTTTCCGTGAATACTGGTAAAACACCGGTTTCCCGGTTTTGTAGGTAGCGTAGGCGCATACTTCTTCCAGGAGGATATCCTGTTTTGACCCATAGCCTCCCCCGACTCTTTCCTTAATAACACGAATCCTGTTTTCACTTATACCGAGTACCGATGCGGTAATTCTCCGTACATGAAAGGGGACTTGTGTTGAGCAGTGCATAACAAGCCTGTCGCCTTCCATCTTTGTATAAACGGTGTGCATTTCCAGCGGGGTACATTGAATCGTTGATGCAGGCTCATACGTTCTTTCAATAACAACATCAGCCTCTTTAAATCCCTTCTCCACATCACCGATTCCATCGGAAACGCTGGCAGCGATGTTCTTACGGGGATCCCCACCAATGGGAAACTGATAGATTACCTTTCCGTCCCGGGGATCAAAGCTTTTATTCTGTTCTTCAATATCATCCGGAGCACCGTCAACATAGACAATTTCGCTGTTATGAATAATGGGAGCATCCGGATTCATTGCCTCTTCTATACTTAAGACAGGTTTCAAAACCTCATAGTCCACCTTTATTGCCGATAGTGCCTTTTCCGCAATCTCTTCCGATTCCGCAACGACCGCGGCAACCCTGTCTCCTACATGGTTGACCTTCTGTCCAAACAAACGTCTGTCATAGGGCGAAGGTTCAGGGAAACCCTGTCCAGCCTGAGTGTAGTACGTCTCGGGGGTATTTTCGTGAGTGAAAATTTCCACAACCCCGGGGATTTTTTTTGCCTCTGCAGTATCGATTGAAGTTATATACGCACTGGCATGAGGGGAACGGAGAATCTTCATTACACATGATCCGGTCTCGACACGGTCTTCTACAAAGACCTTCTCTCCTTTGGCCAGTCTGGCTCCATCCACCTTCCTTTTTACCTTTCCTATAAAGCGGAGGTTCTCATCAAACTCCGGAGCAATCGTGGTAGTGTAATCGGGGTCCTTTCTCCTCTCGACCGCTAATCGAACTGCAAGGAAAAACTGCTCGTATCCGCTGTCCCTGATAAATATTCCCGACAGGGCATCTTTTATATCTTCCTTCGAAGGGTCTGGAATCCTTTCCAGAAGATCATGGATCATAAGTGCAGCAGCAGGTATATTATATCCTGACTGGACAACACCTGCATCTATCATTGCACTCTGTATGGGCGAGATAACACCGTCTTTTGAGAGATACTCGACAGTCCTGATCTCTTTACCGTCTATCTGCGCTGCAATAAGCAGAGATGCGGTAACTATTTTCCCGTCCAGCCATATGGAATCACTTCCGGCAAAAGCAAATCTGTCATCACTGTTACGGACAGAATTTATCCCGATTCTCTTTAAAAGCTTCTGTACATTCTCCCCTGCTTCGGTATAAACCTCTTTTGGGGTCCCGTTTAGTATTATTCGTATTTTCATCTTACACTCCCTCCCCCAGACACAGACGTACCGAATGTGCTGCCAAAGTAGAAGCTATATACCTCCTGAAAGGACCAGTTTCCTTCAGGCTGTCTTGAGGATTTATCTCTGCATGAACGGCACTAAAAACTTCATCCTCAGTTTTCAACTTCCCGGAAGCAACCTCTTTTTCAATATCTTCGAGTCTCATTACGTGATCAGATATACAACCAAGAGCAATAATACATTCCCCGGAAGATACTGATACAGCAACGGTTGCCGAGGGATAAGCAGCAGATGATCTCACCGACCGGTCCACAACTATTTTCCCCTTAAAAGGGGGAATAATTACTTTGAGAATCAGGGATGACTTTTCACCTTTCACATAATCATAAACGCTCATCCGTCCATCTTCAAAGGTTTCAACCTCCGCCTTCAAAGCCAGCAAAACCGGTATAATGTAGGAATCGGCTCTATTAGCAGCAATATTGCCCCCGATAGTTGCCATATTACGAATATTCCTCAACGGGATAAACCCTGCCCCAAGCCTCAATGCCTCGGGTATGAGACTGCTTTCGGTTATCTCCGTCAGGGTACAAAGGGCTCCAATCTCAACCCTCCCCTCTTTTTCAGTTATATCCTTTGGAATAACTCCCTCCAACATAACGACCCTGTCAGCATCCAGTTCCGACTCCGCCCAGTTCACATACGTTCCGCCGGCCAGATATACCAGTCCCTTCTTTCCAAGCTCCGCCGCCTGAGCAGCTGAAGCTGCTTTTACTGCCTCACGTATCATTTTTCGACTCCTTTGATCATCCTGTCGGAGATTTCGTTGGCTTTTGCTGTCAGCTCCGCTTCGTCCACTCCTACAAGATTTCCATGTTCCACTACAACCTTTCCGTTAACTATCGTATAATCCGTTCCATGGTTGTAACCGGAAAAAATAAGAGCTGCAAGGGGATCAGACAACGATCCCGCATACTCCATTTTGTTTATGTTGAAGACCGCCATGTCGGCAGCCCATCCCTCTTCAAGTCTTCCTGCTTTCTCAAAGTTCAGCAGTTTTGCACCGTTTTCAGTTGCAATTTTAAAAATATCTTTTGCATTGACTGCATCGCTTCCATAGTGGACCCGCTGGAGAAGCAGTGCGTTTCTCATTTCCCCGAGCATGTCCGAAGTATCATTGGAAGCTGAACCGTCAACGCCAAGGGCAACATTTATGTTCGCTGGAAGCATCTCCGTTACCCGGCAAATACCTGATCCCAGCCGCATATTGGAGGAGGGGCAGTGGGCAATATGCGTTCCGGTATCACTCAACAGTTTGAGCTCATCATCGTTGAAATGAATCCCGTGTGCATAGAAAACATCATCGCCTATAAACCCGGTATCCTCCATAAGTTTCAACGGTCTTCTGCCGTAAACCTCAACACAAAAATCATTCTCGTCTTTGGTCTCCGCAAGATGTGTATGCAGCCGTACTCCGTATTTCCGGGCAAGCTCAACGGAATCCTTCATAAGCTCTTCGGTTACACTGAAGGGTGAACAGGGTGCGAGAACTATCTTTCTCATGGACAGCTCACTGTCATCATGGTACTGCTCTATAACCCTTTCGCTGTCTTTGAGTATTTCATCACCCGTCTGAACTACTGTATCAGGGGGAAGCCCTCCGTCTTTCTTGCTCAGAGACATGGAACCCCTGGTAGGAGAGAATCTCATCCCCAGCTGTTCAGCAGCTTTGAACTGAAGCCCCATAATATCCCCGGTAACATTCTGAGGATACACGTAATGATGATCTGTAGAGGTAGTGCATCCGGTTTTCAGCAGCTCTCCCATAGCCAGGAGCGATGAATAGTACACAGCGTCTTCATCAAGGAATTTCCAGATCTCATAGAGGTACACAAGCCAGTCAAAGAGCTTTGCATTCTGGACTGCAGGGAGATTCCTGGTCAGGGTCTGGTAAAAATGGTGATGAGTATTTACGAATCCGGGAACAACAACATGGGTAGAACAGTCTATAACCCTGTCACCGCTTCCAGGGGTAAAACTGATGTTTTTCTCTATCCTATCCACCCTGTTACCGTTTATAAGGAGATCGTACCCCCTCAAGGGTTCTTCATGCACCGATTTCAGTATATAGAAACAGTTCTTCAGCAGGGTTTTTCCCATATTATTGCATCTCCTGTACCAGTCCGGATTCTAAAAAGTTCTTTAAAAGGTTAAGGGCAACCTGTTTTCTATAGGCCGCCGTCGATCTCTGATCATCAATGGGAACAATCATTGCACTGTAATCATTCATAATATCTTTCTGAATTAATTTTATCTGCTCCAGAGTTTTACCGGTAAGTTTCTTTTCAAGCTCTGTTGAGCGGATAACTGTGGGACCAACAGCACCGAAGGCAAGAGCAATACCATCTACTGTATCCCCCTTAATCTCAGCCACCGCGCTGAAAGAAAGTTTGGAAAGGGCATTTGCCTTTCTGGTTCCCACCTTTCTGAATTCTTGAACATTCGCTTTTTTCAGGGGGATCTTTACCGCGGTCAGAAGCTCTCCGCTGTTCAACGAAGTTTTTCCGGGACCGGTTATAAATTCCGGTAAAGCACATTCCCGGTTTCCGCCGCTTTTAGACAGAACCACGGAAGCATCAAGAGCGTAAAGGGCACAGATTGAATCCCCGGCAGGGGAGGCGTTGCATATATTTCCAGACAGAGTTGCAATGTTCCTGATTCCCGGAGCAGCTATACTTAAAACAGCATCCCGTAAAACCTTCGGAGTTTCGGGATAATCAGCAACATCACTCAAGGTAACCCCCGCACCGATCACCAGGGTTTCTCCTTTAACCTCAATCTTTTTTAAGGAGGAAATATAATTTAAAAAAAGTACATCCTTCGGAAATCCGGGAAGTGTTCCTTTCCAACTCTGGTATTTTACCATGAGGTCCGTTCCCCCGGCAAAGGGGATCATATCACGGGTTTCCATAAGTTTCAGAGCCTCGGGAAGGGTGTCGGGTCTGTAGGATTTTACCATAAGTCCTTCCCCCTTTCAGCAGAAGTCTTTACACCCTTTACAATCAAATCGTAACCGGTACATCTGCATAAGTTTCCGGAAAGAGCCTCTCTTATTTCAGACTCCTCCGGATTGTTGTTTTTTTCCAGAAGGGCCTCAGCGGCCATCATCATTCCCGGAGTACAGAAACCGCACTGAACAGCCCCGGTATCGGCAAATGATTCTATGATCACCTTCCCCTTTTCAGTTTCTCTGAGTCCTTCGGGAGTCACGATATCTGCCCCCTCTACTGCTCCAAGGGGGATCATACAGGAGTTAACGAGTTTACCGTTGAGGAGAATCGAACAGGCACCGCATTCCCCTTCACCGCAGCCTTCTTTTACTCCAAGAGCCTCGAAATCCTCTCTTAAAACATCAAGAAGTCTTTTAAGAGGATCAGCTTCTACACTCACTTCCTCACCATTTAAAATAAAACTTGTCTTTGCCATCTTATTCCTCTAATTCCATTATCATCTCCGGAGTTACCGGTATATCGTAGATATTCTTTCCGGTAAGCTGCTGAACCGCATCGGCATATGCCGGTGCTGCAGCATCGAAGACCAGCTCACCGGCACCCTTTGCACCGGAAGGACCGTACTTGTAGGGGTTATCTATAAATTTGTTCTTGATCTCCGGAAAATCCATAGAAGTAGGAATAACGTAATCCGCCATGGTATGCTGCCGGAATCTGCCGTCAAGAACTTCGCACTTTTCAATGGAAGCATAACCGAGCCCCTGAATAACACCTCCGGAAACCTGTCCGTCCATTATCGTATCGTCCATGGGAATACCGACATCAAACACAGACCAGATTCCTGTAGTTTTAACCTCATAGGTAACCGTGTCCATCTCAACTTCAACAACGTTTATACCCCATCCGTAGGTGGGATAGGCATCACCCTGAAGGGTATCCTGATCCCATTTATATTCAGAAGGATGGATGTAGCGGTGCTCAGCTTCGGCACCGACTCCTTCATCCCACTTGCCTTTAAGTTTTTTGGCACACTCCTGAATGAGGTAACCGACAACCATGGTCGACCGTGAAGCAACTGTCGGACCGGAGTCGGGAACAATATCCGTATCAGGGTTATCATATTCTATGTCTGTATATTTCAACCCCAATTCTTTTGCAGCAATTTTACGAAGTACCGTCTGCAGTCCCTGCCCCATCTCTACGTTTGATACGTAGAGAGCAGCCCTGTTTTCTCCGGTACGTTTCATCCGGACAAGACCCTTGATAATTTCCTGTTCACCATTGCCGGTAAATCCTCCGCCGTGGTTCACAAATGAGATCCCTATACCTCTGTAGGGGTCATTTTCATATTCCCGAATCTTTCTGGTATAGTCTGACATCTCATCTGCTGCTGCAAACATCTCTTCAAGCTTGACATTATCCTTCATGGTTGCATTGGTAATGGTCATATCACCGTTTTTAATAAAATACTTCCGCTTGAAGTCTGCAGGGAACATCCCCACTTCCTTTGCAACCTGGCTCATATGCATCTCAATGGCATACAGACCCTGCGGCGCACCGAAACCTCTGTAAGCATCCGAGGGAAATGTGTTGGTTGCAACTGCCCGCCCCCGTACATGGGCATTGGGAATGTTGTAAACACCTATTCCGTGGAGAAGAGCACGCTGAAGCACTATAAGTGTGCTGGATTCGTATCCTCCCCCATTAATTACCGTATCAATATCCATCCCTGTTATATTGTTTTCCTTATCCAGAGCGGTTTTTATGGTAATTCTACTGGGATGCCGTTTACAGGTATAACTGATATCCTCTATCCGGTCGAAAATCAGCTCAATTGGTTTCTTTATTTTGTTCACGGCGACAGCAAGGGGAACAGCAATGACATCGGGAAAATGCTCCTTGCCCCCAAATGCTCCACCGGTGGTAACCTGTTTTATCCGCACATTCTTTCCGTCAACACCAAGCGCACTCGACACAGATTTTTGTATATAGTACGGACATTGAGCAGAAGCATAGATATTCACTCTGCCGCCCTCCCAGGTTCCGACCATACCCTGGGGTTCCATGTAAAGGTGTTCCTGGAAGCCGGTACGATAGGTCCCCTCGACAACCCTTGCTGCATTATTAAAAGCAGTATCCGGATCACCTTTAACAAGGTTGTACTCACCATAGATGTTATCATCCCCAACCATGGCGCCCCCTTTGCAGGCAAGGGCTTCCTCGATGGTGTACGCAGGTTCCCGATCCTCGTAGAAGATCTTAATCTCTGAAAGAATATTTAAAATTCTTTCTCTGTCAGGACCGATTAAAAGGGCGATGGTTTCTCCCACATAACGGACCTCATCCTCGGCAAAAACCTTCCAGTCATCCTTGATCATTTGAATACGGTTTTTCCCTTTTTCGGGAATATCCCGGTAATCTACATAGTAATAGCCTTCGGGAAGTTCCGGTACCGTAACCGAGAGAATTTTTGCCCGCGGACGAGTGGAGCGGACAAGGCGTGCATAAAGAATATCACCGAAGTCGTAATCGGAGATATACTTTGCCAGTCCTGAAGCCTTTGCCACTGCATCCACCCGGCGAACTGATTTTCGAATTTCATCATTCATACATATAAATCCTAATCTTGAATATACTATAAATATACTACTTTATCATTCAAAGTACGAACCTCAACTACTTATATTTTCTTTTCAAGGGAGTAGGGGAGCATTGCGTAAAAAGCAGAACAGATCTCCAAATCATCCACCCTGTTAATCTCGTTGGGTGCGTGAGCCTGATCTTCATCCCCGGGACCGAACCCTATTGCAGGAATTTTATGACGTCCGGTGGTTGCTACCCCGTTTGTGGAAAAAGTCCACTTGTCAACAACAGGATCCTTACTGTAAAGAGTTTTATACGCATCCACTCCTGATGTTACAATTACGTGATCCTCCGGCATCTTCCATGTCGGAAAGTAGAGTTCCTGACCATAATCCTTGTTTCTCCATCCCCTCTTGGTATAGTCGGGCATGTAAACTTCAATGGCGTCTTCACTCTCTCCAATCGCCTCGGCCATATATTTCTTTACCTGGCTTATGGCAAGATCCGCATCCTCACCCCATGTCAACCGTCTGTCCATATAGAGCATGGCCTGATCGGGAACTGCACACTGTGATGGACCCTTTACTTCAATCTGGGATACAACTATGGTTCCTTTCCCCAGGAAGTTATCATCGTCCGGTTGAAGGTCTTCATTCAGCTTTTCCATGGCCAATGCAGCTTTTGCAGCCTTATATGCAGCACTGTCACCTCTTTCAGGTGCTGAACCGTGGGACGAAACACCCTTGATTCTGGCTACAATCTCCATTCTTCCCCTGTGCCCCCGGTAGATGCGGCAGCTGGTAGGTTCGGTGGATACAAAGAAATCGGGCTTGAAGTTTTCCTCTTCTATCAAGTACTTCCAGCACATTCCGTCACAGTCCTCTTCCATTACCGTAAAGGTAAAGTAGACGGTAAACCCTCCGCCGTATCCCAGTTCTTTAAGGATGCGCCCTGCAGTTATCATGGATGCAGCACCGCCTTTCTGGTCTGAAGATCCTCTACCGTGTACCAGACCGTCTTTTATCAATCCGGAGAAAGGATCAAGGTCCCATTGGGAAGGATCACCTACCTCTACGGTATCTATATGAGCATCGAAAGCGATCTTTTTCGGTCCGTTTCCAACCCGGCCGACAACACTTCCGAGTCCGTCAAAGTATACCTCATCAAACCCGGCTTCTTCACAAAGCCCCTTGATAAGCCTGCATACCTCCTCTTCCTGACCGCTGTAGGATTTGGTCTGTACCATTTTTGATAGATTCTCCGCGGTGTAATCCCGGTATTCCTTTGCTTTTTTCAGTATTTCTTCGTTAATTGCCATCTTTTAAATCTCCTGTTGTTACTTTATTTTGTCCATATTCTCCCACACCCGCTTTGCGGCTATGGCAGCTTTTGCATAAATTTCCTTTACATCGAAAGGGAATTCACGATTTTCCATTACAATTTTTCCGTTTATCAGTACGGTTTCGACATCTGTGGAAGTCATCCCGAATACCATGTGGCCGCCTATGTTCTCTTCAACCAAAGGTGACGGGCTCAAGTAATCAGCTACAACAAGGTCAGCTTTGTATCCTTTTTCCAGTCTGCCGAATTTTGAACCGAAGTTGCGTTCCAAAATCCTGTTTCCGTTAGACAGAAACTGTAGATAATCTCCCGGCCACAGCGGCCCGCCCGCATCCTTATGCTTGAAGTAGGCAACCTTGATCTCCTCATACATATTGGGACCGATACCGTCAGTCCCCAAAGCAAGATTCTTGTACAATGACAGATTCTCGTTGTAACCGACGTTGTTATTCATATTGGAACGTGCATTATGAACAAGAAATCCGTCGTACGAGTTGAGGATCTCTATCTCCTCAAGGTTCAGGTATATTCCATGTACAAGGATTGTTTTATCATTGAGCATACCGAAAGAGTCAAGTCTCTTTACAATATCCCGGCTGTAAACAAGGTGGGACTGGGATACATCATATCTGTCCTCTGCCACATGGAGATGCAGGCCTCTCTTTGTACTTTTTACAGCATCAGCCATCATTTCCATTCCTTCATCGGGGATGGTACAGGGAGCATGGCCTCCGATATGGGCGTCTACGAGATGTTCTCTCCCCGCAGCAATATCCTGATCAATTTCCTTTGCGAAGCGGATATTCTCTTCCACCCCCTCCCTCATCTGATCAGGACCGTTCCTGTCCGTAACCTCGTAACAGGTCATGCCCCGGAGTCCGGAATCTTCAAACCCTCTTTTTATAGTAGAAAGAGAGCCTCTTATGTACGATGGACTCGCATGATGATCGATAACCGCAGTGGTTCCGGCCTTTATTGCATCGATGGAACTGATCACCGAGGAATAGTAGGTAGACTCTTCATCCAGAGCTCTATCCATTCTCCACCAAAGATTTTTCAGTGTTGAAACAAAGTCCGGAGTCGGTCCTATTTCGGCAAGTACCCCCCGGGAGAGTCCTGAGTAGTAATGGTGATGTGAGCAGACCAATCCCGGATAGGTAAGTTTGCCGCTGCCGTCAATTACCTTGTCCGCTTTGTAGTTCGAAGCTGCACCTTGCCCAACCTCAACTGTTTCCCCGCCGTTAATCACTATGTCAACGTTGTCCCAGACTTTTGGGGGATCAAACTGCAGGG
>Ga0164318_10006010_pt1 | contig 11763 bp, 8 predicted proteins | sample GuaBasSedimGuay9_FD_113734 | JGI IMG/M metagenome (GOLD analysis project Ga0164318, IMG submission 113734) | Subseafloor sediment microbial communities from Guaymas Basin, Gulf of California, Mexico - Guay9, Core 4571-4, 0-3 cm | ecosystem: Environmental > Aquatic > Marine > Hydrothermal vents >... | reverse complement strand
GGAAATTCTCGCATCAGTCGTTAATTTTTCCAGAGAAACAGAAATTAAAATGCATATAGAGTGGTCTGTAAATGAGAAAGTTGCCTATGAGGTAGCGCTTGCGAACAGTTATACCGGCAAGAGATCCGCCGTGGCCATGAAGCAGGTCGGTCTGAATGTGGCATCAGATCCTTTCATGCGCTCCGCCTATCTTGGGGTTAAGGGCGGTTTCGTTGTTATTGTAGCCGATGATCCCGGTCCCCACAGTTCCCAGACTGAGCAGGACAGCCGCTTGTTCGCACTTTCCGCGAAGATACCCGTTTTTGATCCTGCCAGTCCCAGGGAGGCAAAAGAGATGGTCAGGAAGGCCTTTGAGCTATCCGAAAAATATGAAATTCCCGTCATGCTCCGTTCCACCACCCGTATCTGCCATGCCAGGCAGAATGTCCCATGTTTACCTCCTGAAAGACTGGAAAGGACTGCCGATTTTGAGAAAGATCCGGGGCGCTGGGTTGCAACGCCGCAATTTTTATATGACCTCCACCATCGCTTAAACGATAAGATTGACAAAATACTGGAGGAAGAAGATTTTTCACCATTACTTATTCCGGGCGATGGCTCATTGAGTAAGTATTGCATAATATCATCCGGCGTGGCCTTCGCCCATACCTGCGATCTTCTGGAAGATATGAAATTCTCAGGGAAAATAGACCTTTTTCAGGTTACCATGCCATACCCTCTGAACAAGAAATTCATTCGTAAAATAAATTCCGGATACAAAAAGATACTCGTTATTGAGGAGACCTATCCTGTAATTGAGATGCAACTGACAAATCCTGAAATCAATGGAAGAAATTCAAAATTAATTCCCAATCAGGGGGAATTGACACCGGATATCATTCAGGATGTGCTGAAGAAATTCCTTGAATTACCTTTGGAAGCCGGCGCCTCTCCCGAACAAATAAAAGGGAAAAGACCAACCCTCTGTCCGGGATGTCCCCATCGAGCGGCATTTTACGCAATCAAGGAAACATTTCCGGAGGGAATCTTTCCCAGTGATATCGGCTGTTATACACTCGGCATGAATCTTGGCGCAGTAGATACCTGCCACTGTATGGGCGCTTGTATAAGCCAGGGGGCAGGTTTTTACCATGCGTATGCCCAGGATAATGGAAAATTTCCCACCATCGCGGTGACCATTGGTGATTCCACCTTCTTCCATGCAGGGATTCCGGGCCTGATCAATGCCGTCTTTCAAAAGGCACGGTTTATCGTGGTTATTCTGGATAACTCCACCACGGCAATGACAGGCAATCAACCGACACCGGAAGTGGGTATTATGGCCGATGGAACAAGGGGAACCCCTGTACTTATTCCCGATCTTGTGAAGGCCTGCGGCGTCAGGTTTCTTAAAGAATGCGATCCCTATGATTTAGAAACGTTTACTTCATATCTCAAAGAAGCTGACCAATACTGCCGCAGTGAAGATGGAGGTGTCGCTGTAATTATATCGAAACATCCCTGTGTTCTGGATAAAGAGGCCATGAAAGCACAGCCTGTTTATTCCATGAGAATAACAGAGGATTGTACCGGCTGCGAATACTGTCTTAACAATTTTGAATGTCCTGCTCTTGTTTCCGATTCGGATGGGGAGCGCGTCATTATAGATCAGAATATCTGTATTGGATGCGGTGTATGTCAACATGTGTGTCCTGTTGGGGCAATCATCGTGGAAGGTGGAGGCAAAAAATGAAACAGCAGATCATTGTAAGCGGCATTGGCGGTCAGGGTGTGCTTTTTCTGACCAGGCTTTTTGCACAGGCAGCCGTAGAAGAGGGGCTTGATGTCCTGACTTCAGAAACGCACGGTATGGCCATGAGAGGTGGAACAGTTGTATCGCATCTCAAGGTTGGACCCTTCAAGAGTCCTTTGATCCGCATGGGACAATGCGATGTCGGATTATTTATTAATGCTTCGAACCTCGACATCTACAGGAACTTCATAAGGCCCGGAGGGAGGTCATTTGTAAATACTGATATCTCCGGAGAATATTATAATATTGATGCAACCGGGCTGGCAAAGGAATGCGGGTCACTTCTTGTCACGAATCTCGTCCTTCTGGGATATGCTGTTAAAGAGGGTAACCTTTTTTGTGATGAAGGAGTAATGGAAACAATAATCAGAAAGTCATCCCAACCAGACCGGATTGAAATGAACTTAAAAGGTTTTAAGGCAGGGGCATCAAGAAATTAGATTATGATTGTAGCGTAAGGTTTTAGCCTTGTTCAACGTGAGGCAACCTTAGAGGACTGCGTTACATTTTGTGAGAGAGTAGCTACTCAGGTTCACAGTTCAGTAGTTCAAGGTTCAACAGTTGAATGAAGAGAAACGAGTAATATCTCAATAAACACGGGTAGGGGTGACTTTAATCGCCCCTGTCGGGGGGTTAAAACCTCCCCTCCCCTCATTTATTGGAACTCTTTTAACCGTGAACTGTGAACCTTGAACCTGTCAACCTGAGTAGTTACGTGAGAGATTTACAAGAGTAAAAATTTATGGAGGTGAAAAATGAAAGGAAAAAGGTTTTTCAGGATTGCTGGACTGATAGTGATGTTGCTGTTCGCCTGTTCACTGTTTCCGGTATCGGTAGCAGCAGGGCCGATAACATTAAGTTACGCCAATTTCCCGCCGGCTCCGACATTCCCATGCGTGCAGATGGAGAGGTGGAAAAAAGCAGTGGAGCAGCGCACTGGCGGGAAAGTTGTAATTAATACCTTTCCGGGCAGTACTCTCCTGGGTGCCAAGAACATGTTTGATGGCATCATAGCCGGGCAGGCGGACATCGGTTGTCTCTGTATGGCCTATCAGCCGGGCAGGTTTGTGGTAACCAATGCTGTTGCTCTGCCTGTTGGTTTCCCGGATGCGAAAACAGCCAGTCTAACTCTATGGGACATATATAAAAAATATCATCCCGGGGAATTTACAAAGGTTAAGGTCCTTACCATGTTCACCTGTGCGCCTGCAAATATCTACGCCAAGAAGCCTGTAAGAAACTTGAGCGACCTTAAGGGTCTGGAACTGAGGGCATCAGGAGGAGTTGCCCAGGTTTTGAAGGCATTAGGCGCTACACCGGTCGGTATGCCCCAGTCAGAAACCCCTGAAGCTCTTCAAAAGGGGGTAGTGAAGGGCGCGGCATCTTCCCTTGAGACCCTTATGGATTTCAAGTATGCGGAGTCTTGCAGATACGTAACGATATTTAATGGGCCGGTTTATCCATTTGCCGTTGTTATGAACCTTGAAAAATGGAATTCTCTGCCAAAAGACGTACAAAAGGTAATGGACGACCTGGGAACGGAACAGGCGTTGTGGACTGGGAACTACATGGACAGACACGTAAATAAATCCATTAAATGGTCAAAGAAAAATTATAATATCGAGATTACGAAATTAACAAAGAAAGATCTGGCAAAGTGGAATAAATTACTTAGCCCGATAACCAAAAGATGGATCAAGAGCGCCAAAGCCAAAGGATTGCCGGCAAGGGCGATTTTACAAGATATAAGGGTAGCCAGGGAGTATCATTCTCGATTCTAACGAAAAGGGGACGGGTCACTTTGTTGATTTATAGAAAAAGTAACCTGCCCTTTTTTCTATTAAAACCGGAGGGCGGAAGATATGGATCTTCTCGATAAGATCAGCAGGTTTTTAAACCGGACACTTGTCTGGATGGCCGGTGTGTTTTTAGTAGGGATGGTACTTCTTACCTGTTCCAATATATTTTTGAGGCTTGTATGGGCACCAGTCAGGGGTACCTTTGAACTCATGGGATTTTTCGGTGCCATTGTTGTTGCTTTCACCCTCGGTTACACACAGATTAAGAGAGGCCATGTTGCGGTAGATATATTAGTAACTCAATTCTCAAAAAAGACCCGGAGGATCCTGGATAGCATTAATTACTCCATCTGCATGATCTTCTTTACTGCTACGGCCTGGCAGATTGCAAGATGGGGCACAACCCTCCGGCGAACAGGAGAGGTAACTGAAACCTTGAGGATCATCTTTTATCCTTTTACCTATGGGGTTGCTTTTGGTTGTATTGTCCTTGCCCTGGTCTTGCTGATTGACCTCTTAAAATTGTTCGTCGAGCAAAAAGGAGCCCGATAAATGAGCTCAGTATTCGTGGGAATAATTGGAATAATTATTCTTCTTCTCATTTTGTTTTTTTTGGGAACGCCGGTTGGATTCGCCATGGCGGTGGTGGGTTTCTGCGGGTTTTGTTATATCGTATCCTTTAAGGCGGCCCTCAATATGGTAAGCGCTGACCTGTGGACTACATTCTCCAAATATGGTCTCACTGTAATACCCCTTTTCATCTTTATGGGTGAGATAGCATTCTATTCAGGGGTAAATGAAAGATTATATAATACTGCCTATAAATGGATGGGACATATCAGGGGAGGCATTGCTATGGCCACGGTTATGGCATGCGCCGGATTTGCCGCCATTTGTGGTTCCAATGCAGCAACCGCTGCCACCATGACCACGGTTGCCCTTCCCGAGATGAATAAGTATAAATACGAGCCGGTTTTAAGCACCGGCGCCATTGCCTGCGGATCTACACTCGGCGTCGTTATTCCTCCCAGTGTGGTTCTGATTGTTATCGGCCTTTACACCGGCCAGTCTATAGCCAGGCTTTTTTATGGTGGCGTTTCGGCAGGTATTATTCTGGCAGTACTCTTTATGATAACCATCTATCTCATGTGCCGGGTAAATGGTGACTGGGGCACTGTCGGGCCCAAAACAAGCCTTAGAGAAAAACTTGAATCTCTCCCGGGTACCTTTGAAATCTTAACCCTGTTTCTTCTGGTAATGTTAGGGCTCTATTTTGGTTTTTTTACCCCCACGGAAGCGGGGGCGGCAGGTTCTTTTTTTGCGGTGGTGATCAGTCTTGTAGAACGGAGATTGAGCTGGAAAGGATTTGTCGTCTCAATCGCGGATACCTTAAGGATATCATGTATGGTTATTGTCATAGTTGCGGGTGCGGTTATTTTTGGCCGATTCCTCGCGGTGACCAGAATACCTTTTAACATTGCAAACTGGGTTGCCTCACTGCCAGTAGCTCCGGCGGTGATTATGACAATTATATTTATTATCTACATCATAGGCGGCGCCTTAATGGACGCCCTCGCCCTGCTTCTGATTACTATCCCGATCTTTTATCCGGTGGCCTTAAAGCTTGGTTATGACCCGATATGGTTTGGGGTAACTATAACGGTGGTAACAACCCTTGGCGCGGTAACGCCGCCTGTAGGGGCTACTACCTATGTAGTTGCGGGACTGGCTGAAAATGTGCCTCTGAGCAGTGTTTTTAGGGGAGTATTTTATTTTTTACCTGCTTACATCCTATGTATTATCGTTTTGATGGTTTTCCCAGGGATAATAACTTTCTTGCCAAATCTTATAAACTAAGGACCTGGATTTGGTAAATAAAGTGAAACCGTTGAATTAGTGTCTTTATTCACGATAACTGCGTTTTCGCACAGATCCTGGGGTCGGGCATCGCAAATGAGCATGGAACATCGAACGCCCAACTTCGAATGTTGAATGATAAAAATGAAGTGCCCTGGTATCAGGTCTATTTTTGTTATTAACTATCCCGAAGCGCACGAAGAACACAAAAAAACTTTTTCTTTATTTTCATGTCCTTTGTTATAAAAAAGCACCTTGTTCGGTTGCAGCTTTGCCGTTTTAGATAAAGGTTTCACTCTGGAGTCCTGTGTTATTGTTGAAATAGACGCGCATGACACAGTTTGCTCCCCCAATTGCAATTCTTCTGAAGGTAGTCGAAACTGCATCATCCATCTTCCATTTCTTGACATCTGGGAGGTCGGTTCTTATATTATTTTTAAAATCATTAAACCGGTTGGGGGATGATGCAGGATATAGAAGATATTATCATAGGAATATTTAAGGAAAGTTGTCATCTCAAAGAAATTTTTGTGAACGAGAATGTAGTCAGAATCGTTAAGATTGTTGAAGTTATAACAGAAGCTTTAAAAGGGGGGGGAAAGATCCTGTTATTCGGTAATGGCGGAAGTGCGGCAGATGCTCAGCATCTGGCAGCGGAATTTGTAAACAGATTTATTATCGAAAGACCGCCCCTGCCTGCTATTGCCCTTAGTACTGACACTTCAGTCATAACGAGTATAGGTAACGACTATTCCTTCTCAGATATATTCGCAAAACAGATAAAAGCAATAGGAAAACCTGGAGATATAGCATGGGGAATAAGCACCAGCGGCTCATCGCCTAATGTGATAAAAGCTTTTAATGAGGCAAAGAAACTGGGAATGATAACCATTGCGTTAGCAGGAAAGGACGGAGGGAATGCAGAAGGAATCGTGGATTATCCCCTCGTTGTGTCATCAAACAGCGTTCCCCGCATTCAGGAAGTTCACATTACCATAGGGCATGTTATTTGTCAGATGGTGGACTATAAACTGTTTCAAAAACCCGAGGAATAGAAGTTGGGTTTCGAGTTTAAAGTTTTGCGGCTTTGCCGGGGTAGATTGCTATGGTGAAAAAACGGAGCAAGGGAAAAGATAAAAAAATTGAAGATATTCAGATGGAATCCAGCGAGGAGGCCAGTGTGCCGGACATTGAGGCGGAACCCGCGGAGTCTAAAGAAAAGCTTGTTGAGGAATTAGAAAAAACCAAAAAAGAAGCTGCCGAGAATTATGATAAATATTTGCGCGTAACGGCTGATCTTGAAAATTTCAAAAAACGCGCCATAAAAGAACGCGCAGATGCCATCAATTATGGGAATGAAAGATTAATTAAAGACATACTGCCGATTGTGGACAGTCTGGAAAGGGCATTAGATCATGCTTACAATTCGGAAGATTTTGACGCATTTGTTGAAGGGCTGAAACTGATATATGACAAGATTCTTGTTTCCCTGAAAAAACATGGAGTTGAGAGAATAGATGCGGCAGGCAAGGATTTTGATCCCAATTTCCATGAAGCCATGTCGCAGGTAGAAACTGAAGAGTTCGAAGATAACAAAATTGTTGAAGAATTTGAAAAAGGTTACTTGTTAAACGGCCGGTTGTTAAGGCCCGTTAAGGTATCCATTTCGAAGAATATATCGAGAGAAAAACAGACATAAATAGTAGCATAGAGCTTAAGGAGGTTTAATCAAGATGGGTAAAATTATAGGAATTGATTTAGGAACGACAAATTCGTGTGTTGCCGTAATGGAAGGCGGTGATCCGGTCGTTATAACCAACCAGGAAGGAAGCAGAACCACACCATCGGTAGTTGCATTTTCTGAAAGTGGTGAAAGATTAGTTGGGCAGGTTGCCAAAAGACAGGCAGTTACAAACTCTGAAAACACCGTTTATGCCATAAAGCGGCTCATAGGAAGGAAGTATTCCTCCAAAGAAGTACAGCGCGACATCGCCATCAGTCCTTTCAAGATCACAGAAGCACCAAACGGTGATGCACAGGTAAGTGTCAGGGGCAAAAATTACAGCACGCCGGAGATATCATCAATGATACTGGCAAAAATGAAGCAAACTGCCGAAGATTATCTCGGAGAGAAGGTAACGGACGCTGTAATTACGGTTCCCGCTTATTTCAGTGATTCACAAAGGCAGGCAACCAAGGATGCAGGAAAGATTGCAGGACTGAACGTTTTGAGAATCATTAATGAACCGACAGCGGCATCACTCGCCTACGGTCTTGATAAGAAAAAAGATGAAAAGATCGCCGTATTTGATCTCGGCGGAGGAACCTTTGATATTTCTATCCTTGAACTGGGAGATGGTGTCTTCGAGGTTAAGTCCACTAATGGTGATACTCACCTCGGTGGAGAGGATTTTGATCAAAAATTAATCGACTACATAGCCGATGAATTCAAAAAGGATCAGGGGATCGATTTGAGAAGCGATAAGATGGCGCTCCAGAGGATTAAAGAAGCGGCAGAAAAGGCAAAAATGGAACTTTCCACTTCCATGGAAACCGATATCAACCTGCCCTTTGTTACGGCCGACGCTTCGGGACCCAAACACTTGAACATGAAACTTACCAGGGCTAAATTTGAGATGCTTGTCGAAGACCTTATAGACAAACTTGAACCTCCATGCAAAACAGCCATGAAAGATTCTGGTCTTACACTAAACGATATAAACGAGGTCATCCTCGTTGGCGGAATGACGCGTATGCCACGTGTGCAGGAAAAAGTGAAAGCGATTTTCGGGAAAGAACCCCACAAAGGAGTAAATCCGGACGAAGTGGTCGCTATCGGAGCAGCCATTCAGGCAGGTGTGTTAACGGGAGATGTGAAGGATGTTCTCCTTCTTGATGTGACCCCGCTCTCTTTAGGAATCGAAACACTGGGTGGCGTTATGACAAAACTTATTGAAAAAAACACCACCATTCCAACAAAAAAGAGTCAGATATTCTCCACGGCGGCAGATAATCAGCCTGCCGTGAGTATTCATGTGCTTCAGGGTGAACGTCCCATGGCGGGGGACAACAGGACATTAGGCAGATTTGAATTGACGGGTATTCCCCCCGCGCCTAGAGGTCTCCCTCAAATTGAGGTTACCTTCGATATCGATGCCAACGGTATCGTTCATGTTTCCGCCAAAGATCTTGGTACCGGCAAAGAACAGAGCATCAAAATTACTGCTTCAAGCGGGCTTTCTGAAGAAGAAATAGAAAAACTTGTCAAGGAGGCGGAGGCTCACTCAGAAGATGACAAAAAGAAAAAGGATTTAATTGAAGCGAGAAATCAGGCCGATGCACTTGCCTACAGCGTTGAGAAGAATATGAAAGAAATGGGCGACAAGATAGACGCCGGCGATAAGTCAAAAATAGAAGAAGCCATGTCCAGGCTTAAAAAGGCGATGGAGGGAGATGACGTGAGTGCCATTAATTCCGCTCAGGAAGAATTAACCCAGGCATCGCATAAACTTGCCGAAGCCATGTATGCCAAAGCGTCTGCGCAACAAGGGGAAGCTGGAACAAATGCCGGCGCTTCTGCAAGCGGGGAAGCGCAGCCCGGTGGAGCAACCAAAAATGATGATGACGTGGTAGATGCTGATTTTGAAGAAATGAAATAAATATTCAACGATTAGGGGACTACCCGGGAATAATTTCGTAGCGAGGGCTTCGTAAGAACTTTACAATCAAAAGACTAACAAATGCCCGGAAATTATACATATTGATTTCCGGGCATTTTTATGCCAGTTTAATAGATAATGACATGAGGTACCCGTTCACAGGTTCATGATTCAGCGTTAAGGACAAAGGCATCATTAAAGACCTGAAGTCCTCGTCAAAAATGCTCATTTTCGCAAATAATTGCCGACTTGGCTCCAGATTTTGTTTCAGGCCTGACGAAGCTGACGCTTTTCTCGTAAATACGCATCCCAAATGCAGTCCGGGGGCAAGAATGGAACCTTGAACCCGTGAACGGTTACGATATGAGTACGGTACAAAAAAATAAGGATACGATCTTATGATCAGCGGATTGCGGAAAATTTTGGGCATTTATAGTTTAACCCTGGCATTACTGATTACCGGGTGTGCCGGCATACCGCTGTTTGTAAAAGAAAAACCATTCGTCAGCCCTGATGAAATTCCAAAGGGAATCCAACCGCTATACAGCAGGGCCGAGAGGGCTTTTCAAAAAAAACAGATGGACGAGGCCCTCGAGCTTTATGGTCAAATAATTAAGCAGGCTCCTGTGGGAGCAGTGGCAATATTCTCACATGTAAGGAGAGGCGACATATTCGTGTTCAAAGGTGATTACAGCAAAGCCGTCCAGGAATTGGATAATATTCCAAAAAGATTTGATGGTGATCCTCTGTACGATGAAGCTCAATATTACCTTGCAGTTTCCTATTCCAAATTAGGGAAATACGATCTTTCAGAAAAAATTGGAGAAAAACTGTTATCGGAGAAATTAACATCCCAACGCGAGGCTGAGATACAATCAATTATAGGAGACGGTCTTCTGGTAAAAGATAATGCCTTCGGCGCCCTGTTGAGATATATGAAGGCGCTGAAAAAGAAACCGGACAAGGTGCTTGCGGGGTACTTAAAAACTAAAGTTGAAGACATTATCGGCACGCTTTTATCTATCGAACAGCTTGAAACATTAAGTGATAAATATAGATTCGGTTATCCTTCGGGATATATACTTTATGCTCTTGCAAAAGCCTACTACGAAACGAATGATATAACAAAGTCAAAAGAGGCCCTGAAAAAATTCCTCAGACGCCATGAAGACAACCCTTATTTTGATGAAGGTATGGAGCTTGATCAACGGTTTACTGAAATGGAAGCGGCAGATCGATATGCTGTCGGGTGCATACTTCCCCTAACCGGAAGATTTGCCAGTTATGGAAACATGGCATTGGATGCCATTATTTTAGCCAGCGGTGTGTTTGATCCTGAAGAAGGTAATCCCATAAAACTGATTATTGAAGATTCGGGAAGCGATCCTGATACCGCCCGGGCAGCCGTCGATAAATTAGTGACCGAAAACAAAGTCATAGGAATTATCGGACCCATGGGGAGCTCTACCGCATTTGAGGCGGCAAAAATAGCGCAGAAATCAGGTGTTCCTATTCTTACCCTTACCCAGAAAGACGGGATAGCGGAAATCGGTAACTATGTTTTTCGAGATTTTCTTACCGCAGCCATGCAGATAAAAACACTAGTCAAATATTCCGTTCAGAATCTCGGAATGAAAAGCTTTGCCATTCTATATCCGGAAGATAATTATGGTATTGAAATGATGAATCTTTTCTGGAGCGAGGTGCTACATTATGGTGGGCAGATACGGGGAGTGGAATCTTATAACAATAAGAAAACCGATTTTGGAAAAGAAATCAAATCGTTAACAGGTCTCAATTTTCATGAGAATAAAACAGAAGGAAATGAAGCAAAACCCGTTATTGACTTTGACGCACTTTTCATACCCGATTCCCCTGCAAGAGTGTCTATGATCGCGCCGCAACTGGCCTTTTATGACGTAACGGGCATTCAACTACTTGGGACAAATGCATGGAATTCACCAAAGCTTTTTAAAATGGATAGTGAATACATTGAGGGGGCCATCTTTGTTGACGGTTTTTTTCAGAATAGCTATTATCCCGCTGTTCGAGATTTCGTTGATAGTTTTTATGTCGCCTATGGCAGAGAGCCGACTGATATGGATGCGCTGGTGTATGATGCCGCAAGCATAGTGGTCAGTATCCTGCGAGGTAATGATATCGAGATAAGGGATGACCTCAGAGACAAGATGTTACAACTTAAAGACTACGCTGGAATAACTGGAAAAACCTCTTTTCTGGAAAGTGGAGACGTCCAGAAGTTTTTATATGTTCTCATGGTGAGGGATAATGAGATTATCCAGATCAATTGATGACTCTGTTGATTTAAGGTTTTTTCGCCCAATTTCTGCGTTATGCTCAAAAAATAATCCTCGGAATATCAACTCTATATGCCTGCGTCTTCGGCGAGCCTTCGGCGTGAGACTTCGGCGCGAGCTCAGCCTTCGGTGAGACTTCGGCGTGAGCTCAGTCGAGCCGTCGAACCATTCACGGTTAAAAGAGTTTCAATAAATGAGGGGAGGGGAGGGTTTAACCCCATAAGCGCTCAAATAAGATTCTTGACATTTCAATATATTCATGATATTCTTTTTGTATTATGAATACGAAAATAATACAAGACGATTGGAAAATTCTCAAAACTTTTTTGCCGGAAGGG
>Ga0164318_10006008_pt1 | contig 11764 bp, 9 predicted proteins | sample GuaBasSedimGuay9_FD_113734 | JGI IMG/M metagenome (GOLD analysis project Ga0164318, IMG submission 113734) | Subseafloor sediment microbial communities from Guaymas Basin, Gulf of California, Mexico - Guay9, Core 4571-4, 0-3 cm | ecosystem: Environmental > Aquatic > Marine > Hydrothermal vents >... | reverse complement strand
TGTTCACCTTAATTTTTTATTATGGTTTTATTCATAAAAATTGTGGTATTTTGTACCAGAATTTGATGTTTAATTAGAATACTAAAATATTCAAGGCCACTTAAATATAATTTTTTATAGGCATAAAACGAATAGGCAAAGTAAGTTTTTTATCATGATTGAAAGTTCAATTGCCTATTTATTTAGACCAAATAACCATATAAAATGCAAAATATTGCATATGTTATTAATAATAAATGTAAATAATTACATTTGTAATAAATAACATATACGAAAACTATTATACCTTAGTATATTATTTTCGTAAAGAAAAAATAATTTTAATTCCCAGTTTTCACCAAAATTATTATTATTTAAAACCTAAACTCCATATTAAGATAGAATTTTAAGCTGCTACTTGAAATATCAGCTAAATCAATATTGTACCTGATTTTGAATCCCGCGGTAAGAGGATTTATTAAATCCTTTGTTAAGGACATTGATAACAATACTCCCCTTCCATTTAGTGAAGATGGAATAAAATTCCATCTATAAAGTGATGGTTCGTAAGGATATAGATAGGCTAAAATTGAATCATCGGTTATATACCCAAAAATCATTCCTTTAATCTGCCAATTATTTTTGTTGATATAAACCCTGCTTCCCATCCCAAGCCCACTAACTACCTTAGAGCTTTCCGCCTTACCAAATCTATACTCAATAACATCGGTTAATCTAACATGCTTTGCAACTCTATGTTTTATATTGAACTTTGTTGTAATCTTATAGCTTCTGGTATCTGGATAATAGTAGTAGTTATCAATAGCTCTATACTTTTGCCTTAATTCAAGTTTCAAATTATCCAAAATGCTATAAAAAAAGCTGTAATTATAACTAAAATCCACCTCTTCTCCAGTTCCGGGATTATCGATACTAAATAGCTCTTTTGATAGTTCAATCCAGTTGTTAAAAGTAGACCGATCGTATGAAAACCCAAGGCTGATAACGGCAGAAGCAAAGTTTCTACGTCCCCATGGATATTCAACAGCGTGGGGATTAACAATATTTGCAGGAATATACCCTGTCCAGGCCAGCAATGAAACATCCTCTATTTTTGTTCTAATACCGGATGAAAAGCCTATACTTCTTATACATTTCCCTGAAAACTCATTATAGTATGAAAGACTTTTATAATAACTTCCTATGATATCTCCATATATCTGAACATGGTCGCCATGTTTAAAGTATGTTTCAACTGCAAAATAATTCTTCCCTCTAAAATAATAGGCAGTTTTATCTCCGTTTTCAGGGTCAAAGCTATAGTACGGATCAATCATTCTGTTAAAGCCAGTGTAAATAAAGGTTAAACCAGCGAGGTTATTTCTAACGTTTAAAGAAGAGTTTATTCCTACTACATACTCACCTAATTTATTCCTCCGGCTTTTGTATTCATCATTACTATAGATTGTTTCATCGTTTATTGCCTTTTCAAGAGAATATTTACAGCTATAATTATCCGTAAAATCATCCTTTTTATTCGTAAAATTATCCTCATCTTCGTCATTAGGGATACCATCATAGTCATTGTCATTATATCTGTAGTAGTCGCTTTCACCTGCAGAACAATCGTAGGAATTCCACGAAATAAAAGGTCTAATTTTTATCATTCCATAGCTGTACACAGTTGCAATACCCTCAAGAACAGACGATTTTGAGTATGTTTTAGAGGCAACAATATCATCCCTAAAACTTCCAAGATCATAGTAAGGATTGTATATATAAAGAGGATAACCCCCTCCAAACAAAAGCCCCTGACCAAAGTGTGGCATATAATTTCCGAATATAATTTTATCGAACTCGTAAACATCCCTTAATATTACAGAGTAGCTTCCCCTTTCGTACAAACCCCATTTAGAACTCGTAAAATATCCTGCCGGATAATATCCACTTTCTTCTGGAAGCTTTTTAAAATTAAGATTAATAATTATTTTTTCATTAAGACCGTATCTAAGGCAATAGGTTATATAACTATTCTTATATGATAGAGAATTATTATCAGTACTATACTTTATTCTTAAATAATTATTGCCATAAATCAAAGCCGGGTGTATAGTTATAGTTAGAATTAATAGAATCTTTATATAATTAGCTTTTATCATGCTATACCTTTGGGAAAAATCTTAATTTCATATTGGAAGTTAGAGCATTTTAATACTATTTATTATTCTTTGCAAGAATAATTTTTAGCACTATTGACTTTTTTTTATTTATATTTATAATAGATTATTGCTGGTACATATTAAAACTTAATTTTATATTCGCAATAAGGTTTGCAAGTCCAACTTAAGGAGGATATCGATGAAATATAAGAGAGTTTTAAATCTAATTCTGGTTTTCGGATTAATATTTGCCTTTATTGCTGTTAATTCCCTTTTTGCAGGAGGTAATAAAGCTCTTGAAAATCAGTTAAATGAGTGTAAGGGAAAAGTAAGTACCCTTGAAACTGAAAACAGCAATCTAAAGTCTCAAATTAGTGACCTTCAATCTCAGATTTCATCTTTAAAATCTGAGAAGCAGCAATTAGAACAGAAGATAAATGATCTTCAAGCTCAAATAAAACAGAAGGATCAAGAAATCGCGGATTTGAAATCTAAAATTGAGGCTCCCGAGCCATCGATAGTAACCAAAACCGTAGAGCAACAAATTCAGGAAAAGGACCAGCAAATTCAGGCCCTGCAACTTAAGAAACAGGAGCTTGAACAGAATGTACAAAAGATAAATCAGCAGTTGTCACAGCTACAGCAGGAAAATCAGACTTTAAAATCTCAAAAGGCTGAGCTGGACAGGAAGGTAAGACTACTCCAAAGTGAGAAAAAGGCACTTGAGGAAAAGGTTGCTGAAATAACCAGGATCAAAGAAGAAGATGAAAAGGCTCTTGCAGTTTATGAAGGAATACAAAAAAGAACACAGGAGATGATGGATATTGCGCTAGAAAAGATTCAATCGGTTTTAAGAGACGAGATTGAAAAGGGAGAAGTAAGAGTTTTTAAGGGTACTATGGGAATAGTCCTCGATGTTAAAGGCGAACCAATGTTTAACGAAGGTTCCGTTAAACTTAATCCAAAAGGCCAGTATATTATAGGTAAAATCGGTCTTTTACTTGAGGAGCTAGATGGCTATATGGTCGGTGTCATTGGTAATGCAGACAACAAACCTATAGTTACTCCATCACTTAAAAAATGCTATCCGACAAACTGGGAGTTATCCGCTCAAAGAGGGGCAACTGTGGTAAGATATATTGTTGAACACAGCACAGTTCCCCCCACAAGAATGGTGGCTATGGGTTTAGGGGAGTTTCAGCCTATAGATACAAATGACACTCCAGAGGGGAGAGGAAATAACAGAAGGGTTGATATTGTTCTTCTTCCAATGGATGTTTTATCCTCCGTTGTAATAGGGGCCGAAATTAAATAGAGAGTTTTAATAATGGAATATAGCTAAAGGGAAACCCATAATAGGGGGTTTCCCTTTTTTATTTATTTTATCTTTATTATGGATTAAAAATTTTAAAAAATGATACTATTTTCAAAATTATGTTATTATTTTTACATTAATAGTATGGTTATAATTTTATGAAATATATTGTTATCGATATTGAAACAACGGGATTGTATCCTGAAAGAGGGGACAGAATAATAGAAATTGCTGCTCTTCCAATCGTTGATGATAGATTATTGATTGAAAAGAGTTATAACCAGTTGATAAATCCTGGTATAATGATTCCAGAAAATATAACCAATCTGGTTAATATTACTGATGATATGGTAAAAGATGCTCCATCTATAGATAAGGTACTACCTGAATTTTTAGATTATATTGGAAATACACCATTAATTGCACATAATGCATCTTTCGATATTGGGTTTCTAAACTTTTATCTTAAGGCTCTTAATATGAAAAGGATAGAAAACAGAATTATCGACACCTTGATTCTCTCAAGAGAGGTATTCGATACTGAAAAGACTCATAACCTGGATATCGTAGCTGAAAGACTGGGCTTGAAAGAAAATATTAAAAGACATAGAGCATTGGGTGACAGTATATTAACGGCAAAAGTATTTTTAAAGCTCAGAAACATGCTTTAACACGATTAGATTATTATATTATATGTTCGTTATATATAAAATTATTACAATGGAGAAAAGCACAATGATTAGAATATCAACAAAAGGTAGATACGGAACAAGACTGATGCTAAACCTTGCTTTGCATTATAATAATGGTCCAATCCTCTTAAAGGAAATAGCAAAACAGGAGGAAATATCGGAGGGATACCTTCAACATATTGTTGATGCTTTAAAAGGAGCAGGCCTTATAAGGTCTAACAGAATTGGTCATGGAGGTTATTCTTTGACAAGGGAGCCCACTAAAATCAACCTAAAGGAAATCCTGAGTGTTCTTGAGGGTAGTATCGATCTTGTCGAGTGTATTGAGAACCCCGATGTATGCAAACGCTCGGAAGAATGTATCTCAAGGAAAACATGGATGAAAATAAGCAGAGAGTTTTCCAGAATACTGGAAAATATAACCCTAGAAGATATGATCAACAATAAGGTAAAAGTACACTAATCTATTCTTAACTAACACTACCCATTTAATACTATATTGTTGGAGAAATAATCTTAAATGAAAAGTAAAAAGGTTATAGTAGCCATAAGCGGGGGTGTAGACTCTTCTGTTGCTGCTCTTTTGTTAAAAGAGAAGGGATATAAAGTTATTGGTCTGACACTAAAATTGTATCCAAAATATTATAATCCATCAGTAGATATTCAATTGAAAGATGCAGAGGATGTCTGTAAAACCCTAAAAATTGAGCATAAAGTAATTGATCTTCAAGATACCTTTCGTAAGAAAATTATAGATTATTTCCGAAATGAATATGTAAATGGTCATACTCCGAATCCATGTACCCTCTGCAATAGAATTATAAAGTTTGAAACATTGGTAAAATATGCTGAAGAAGTCGGAGCACAATATATAGCTACTGGCCATTATGCAAAAATTGAGAAAGAAGAAAAGGATATTTTTTATCTTAAAACGGCGTCCTACAAGGAGAGGGACCAAACCTACTTTATATATCGCCTTAATCAAAAAATTTTGGAAAAAACCATCCTTCCTTTAGGGCACCTTTCTAAAAATGAAGTACGAGTAATTGCGAAGAATATGGGAATCCATGTACATAAAAAGGGGGATTCCCACGAGATTTGCTTTATAGGAGATAGAGATTACAGAAGTTTTTTCCGCAGGGTTGAAGGCCTCGGTAAACGAGGAAGAATTTTATTTAAAGACGGCACGATTCTTGGGTATCATAATGGAGTTTTTGACTACACCATCGGACAGAGAAGAGGACTGGGTATTTCATATCCTGATCCTTTATATGTATTGAAGCTCGATAGCAAAAATAACGACGTTATAGTTGGACTTCGTGAAGATTTAATGCACAGGGAATTAATTGCACAGGATTTAAACTGGATCTACGATAAACCAAAAAAGGGCAAAAGGTATCTTGTTAAAATAAGGTCAATTCACACTCCCGCACCGGCTGTTATTAGTGAGATAAGTGATAATCATATAAAAATAGTTTTCGATAATCCTCAATGGGCAATCACTGTAGGTCAATCTGCCGTTGTGTACAAGGATGATGTTGTTTTAGGTGGAGGAATAATAACATACGGAGGATAATGAAGCCCAAATAATCTTAGATTTTATAAACTTCAAAGGGATTTAAAACAATTTATATATGGTGTATTATTAAATGCTAGTTCAAGCCTGACATAAGCTCATGCTATACGGCCGAAGTTGCGAATTAACAACTTTAGTTTTTTATTATAATCTATATTGCAACCGCCTATCTGGCAGACATCTTATGGGAATTTTAATGAAAATTTTTACAATTAGGAAAGAAGAATATGGAACTATTCAAGGATATTTCAATATTAAAAGTAGTAAACAGGGATATTTCAAAGGTAAATGATATCGTAATTAATGAAAAACTGTACAGTATAAGAATTAACAAAGAAGAAATTCTTAGCCTATACTGTTTGCCCATCTATATTGAAGAGTTTGTAACCGGGATACTATATCAGGAAAAGATAATTACAACCCCTGATTCAATAAAATCTATTAGTATAGATGATAATTTTGGAGTTATTGATATTTTGATAAAATTAAAAAATGATAATATTAGCGGATTGGAAAAGCTGAAAAGGCTCAGATATCTTTCTTCGGATTGTACCGATCCTTCTTCGCTCTTAAGTTTATACAATCAGATAGTATGTGAACCGATTCAAACGGATTTTATAATAAAACTGGATAGTATTCATCTTTTATTGAAGCAATTCGAAAAAATGGCAGAACTCTATCGAAGTACGGGTAGTACTCATTCTGCTGCCCTATGCTCTGAAACTAAAATACTCTTTTATAATGAAGATATTAGTAGACATAACTGCATCGATAAACTTGTAGGATGGGCTTTTCTAAAAAAAATCGATCTGTCTGATAAAATTATTATTACCTCAGGCAGACTTACAGCAACAATGGTTACCAAAGCTATAAAAACCTCTGTTGCAATTCTAATTTCCAGATCCGCTGCAACATGGGAAGCAATTAAGATTGCCGATAGATATAATCTGGCTATGGCCGGTTTTGCTCGAGGTTCAAGAATAAATATTTACTCACATCCGGAAAGATTCTCATTATAATTTATATATAATCCCTTTCTTTTAATTCCTTAACAAATTTTTCATAACCATTTCGATACTTGTTTGTTAAGCTATCTTCTGGTTCGACCTTAATGTCCATATTAACCATATTATTCACAGCTTCTGTTACGTTTTTGTAATAAGTGCCTCCTGCAGCAATAATACATGATCCAAAGGCTGTTTCAACAATCTTCGCCCTGGCCATTGTTTTTCCCATAATATTTGCCCTTATCTTCAACCATGGCAGACTGTATGCTCCACCACCCACTGCATATATTGTGTCATTAACTCTGTAGCCGAGACCCTCTATTTTCTTATAGATCATCTTTTCAACATAAGATAAGCCTTCTAATATTGCCTTAAAAAAAATGTCTGGTTTACATGAGTTTAACTTGATAAATCCTTTTGCCTTCATATTGAAAAATGGTAGTTTCTCTCCTGTTCTTGCAAGGGGATAAATAATTCCTCCAGTAGGAGGAAGTTCCGATATCTTTTCATCATACTCCTTTACACTATTACCAAAAAACAACCTGAGCACTTCCCCTCCTGTATTACTGGCTCCACCGGGTAACCAGTATCCATCGGCATGGCGATGGGTATATAATAGTCCCTCTTTGTCGGGAATAAACCTATCAAAAATCCCTCTCAATCCTAGGACTGTACCCAGTGTAGTATTCCAGTCACCTATATCTTTTGCTCCACTTGAATAAAAGCCTGTAGTAGAATCAGTCGCACCAGCTACAATTTTAACGCTTTTTTTAATACCATACTTTTTCCTTATATCCTCATCCAGCTCAGCAATCACTTTACCTGTTTTAACTATTTTCGGGAGTTTATCAAGAGGGATCCCCAGCTTTGATTCAATCTCATCAGGCCATTTCATATTATAAAGATCATAGCATGTTTTTACTGAGTTAGAAAAATCTGACACACCATACTCTCCGGAAATCAAACCTACAAGATAATCCGCAGCATGAACAAATTTGTATGCACGTTCAAAAATATCAGGCCTGTTATTTTTAAACCAAAGTATTTTTGGCAGTGCAAAAGAGGGCTTTGTAGATAGACCAAGTTCACTATTAATAAACTCCGATTCTTTGTAGGCTCTCATATCGTTGTGCATCAATGCATTGAATATGGGTTCATAATTTCTGTCGATAGGAAGAATTGTCCCCGAGGTAGAATCAACGGTTATGGCCATCAATTTATAGTTATTTATTCGACTAAGTACGGTGTCCAGAGCACTATTTAAAGATTTTTTCCATACTGATGGATTTTGTTCGCTAACCTTTTCATCACTGCTGGCAACAAAACTTTCATGAATATCCTCTTCAGAGGACAAAACTATGTTACCCTTTTCATCGGATAAGAGACACCTAATACCTGTTGTCCCCATGTCAATTCCAAGAAAATATGCATATCCACTCATATGTTCACCGACATTTTAGAATTTTTTACTATTGAATTTGATGATTTTGACACTCAGCGCATAATAATTCAACCTAATTTACATAGCTAAACTTTTTAACAACATTTACAAGGTCCTTCCAGTTATTCTCAATCCATCGCATTAAGCGTACATTATGCTGAAGATATATTAGATATTCATAGGGATTTTGCTTTTTAATATAAAAATCATCCACATCCCAATTCAATACGTAAAGATTTGCAGCTTTAATCATCACAGGAAGAAAATCCATTTCATTACCGTTCATTGCACCTACAGTATCCTGTTTTGCAGCTTCACTCTGATAGGCAGAGATGAAACGATCAACACGATCAAGCAGAAGGTCACCATCCTCCTTACCTTCCCAGGTTGAACAAAAATACACTATTGCAAGAGCTACATCGAATATTCTTACATCAATCTTTGACCAATCGAAATCAAACATTCCAATAACTTCTTCATTTTCAAACTTTAAGTTGCCCGGGTGAAAATCACAATGAATAGCAAGCTGTAGCAAATTTGAATAGGCACCTGAATGAAATTGTGAAAGGGTTTCGTCAATTACTGAAAGAATATGATCAAGATTTTTGAAAAAATAGGCATCAAACTTTGTAGTTCCAGCTCTTTTTGCATACTTCATCAAATCACCTGAAATGGTGGGCAATAACTCTAATATCTTTGGCTCGTAGCGCCTTCCCTCTGGTTTTAAATCATATATATTTGAATGATACTTTGCAAGAACCCTTGCAGAACTTTCCAGCTCCTTTTCCGTACAGAGAGGATTATCCCAGGTATATTTATCCTCTCCATTCAAAAACTCGAAAATGGCAAAGTATATCTCTTCAATTTCATCATCTATCTCTTTCTCTTCTTTTACATACGTAAGTCCATCTACTCTTTTGATTATTGAAGCCGCGAGGGTAAAATTTCTGGCCATAAGATGCTTAATTATGGAATGCTCAAACTTTACCTCTTCCTCTCTTATACCTCTTTTATACTTTCTAAGAAAGTATCTAAATCTTTTCTCCGATTTTTCAGTATCTATAAGAAAACTCTCATTAACATAACCTCGATCAAGCTTTTTTATTTGAATAAGTCTTCCAATATCATAGTACTTATCTACTATATCCTGAAGATGTTCCCAGAGATAGCTTTTAATTATTGCATCCTGTAATTTCTGGGCACTATTTACAAGGTTATCAACAAGATCCCTTAATTCAGATAAATCAACGATACCCACTGAATCCTCCTTTAAAATTAAAAGTTTTTAATTTCAGACAAACTATAATTTCATATAAGACTATTCCTTTTATTTAATAGGGTGAACCTCGAAGCTTTAATATTTAAATAAAAAATTACCTATATTGCTACTAAGATACTATCCTACAATAAGTCATATATAACGAAGTTCGCCGGCACGAATGCATTTTTAATTGTTTTTCTACTATTGACTGGACATATTTCAAAAAGATTACCACATGCTATACAATAATAACCAGTTATTATAAACCAAGGTTTATTAACCTATATTTAACCTATTTATACTTCTAGCTCATCAACATCCTGATACCATTTTACCTTTGTACCTATCCTGCTTCTCATCTTCCATTTCAGCGATTTTGGTGCTTTGTTAATTTCGTTTAGTATATAATCTATTCTACCGCTGACAATTTTCCTATCCTCATCTGTCAGTTGAGGATACTTACCGAGGAATTCCTTCACTGTTTTTAAGTTGTCAGTGACTGTTTTCCAGAAACCCCAATCCTTTGTTAAATATCTTAAAATAATAATTTTATTGATATGTTCGTTATCATCATCACCAAAATCGTACTCTCTCAATAACATTATCGTATCAATAACATCCTTTTCATTTATCTTTGCTATCTGCATCTTTTCAAGAAATAACTCTGCAAGAGGTAACGTTATTTTTTCCTTTTCCAATCTTCCCTTTAGATTAATAGTGTGAGAAAAGCTTAAGGCATCAAAAAATACATCAATATGGCGCTCATTATCAAAATCATGAAATACAAGGCGTGAAGTACCAAAAAGCTGGGTAACCTGTTTATCCTCTTTGTATCCACAGGCTGTCAAAAACTCTCTTACCCTTATTGATTGTTTTCTGTATGATGCAAAATCAATATCAGTAAATACCCTTCCCAAATTCTTCTGGAGATAATTGAACTTTTGGCATTTTGTATAAAAAGCCAGAGCTCCAAGCAACCTCATAATAATATCCCTGTTTTCCTCCCTTTCAAGCAACGAGAGAAGTCTTTCTTTCTCTTCATTAAAATCAGATTTTGGCTTTCCGTAATCAGGCATAGCTATTCTCCTATTCTTTAATACAAATTTAAACCCTCTATAATTTTAAACTAACTATTTATTCATTCATTAGCAAATCTATTTACACAATATTATAAAGGCCATCCGGCAAAACCGAATGGCCTTACTTTAAACACAAATTTATTCGATGTACCTTTTACTCTACAGGTATCTCCTGATAGATCTTTTCGGTGTCGATACCCTGTTTCTTTCTATAAGCATTGAAACTGTAGAAAATGATAGCTGCTACAGCGTATAATGCCAGCATAAACACTATAGAGCTTGCGTTTGACCAGCCTATTCCGTACAGAGGAAAATCAAAAGGTGGTACATGAGGATCCCAAATCCACTCTATCAATAACCAATCCAGGAAGACCATAAATATTAAACCTGCAAAGGTAATAAGCGGGAATCTTCCATCGGAAACAAGCCTTCTTAAGGTATAAATGAGTATCCACACAAGAAGTACCGCATTCCCGATATTAAATACCCAGATTAACATTACAATGACCCATGTTAATCCATTGGCATTTATTCCTGGCAGCCCTTTAACAACAGTTATACCATAGCTGAAAGACTTGTAGATAAGAAATACAACAGCTGCAATGAATAAAATCTCTACAATCCAGCTCAACCATCCCTGAACTTTATACTTTGCCACTGGTGAGCTATCGTATAGATCTTTTTTATGCCACGGCAGTATGATCCCGGCTACTGTTGTTCCAAGAAATGTAACAGCAATAACCAGAGTCGCATCAAGAGCCAAAGTCTGGAAGTTTAAAACATTAAAGGCATACATATACGATACAATCAATGACGGAATAACCATCAAGAGCAAAGCATTAATAGGTGTATGGGTTCTGGGTTCAACTTTACTTGCCCATTCTGGTAGCATTCTATCAAAAGATGCAGCAAAGATGACCCTTGTTGAGCTTAAAAATACCGTTCCTGACCAGCCAAACCACCATAGACCCATTAACAGAATTACAATAAACTGTATTACAGGGCTCTTGACCATAAACGCAGCAAACAATCCTGGATATGGCCAAAATGGCATTGGTGGTGCTTCATCAGTGTAACCCCATGTATAATTCCAAAAAGCACCGTTCGCCTTGTTATAGAAATCCCAACCAATGCTTTTTGCAATAAGGGCAAAGAAAACTATAGCCAAAATTGTAGTAACTATAATAGCCCATACCATACCTTTCAGGTTTCTCTTAAAATCACTTGCTCCACTAACCTCGCCGTATAGAGTAGA
>Ga0164318_10006007_pt1 | contig 11766 bp, 12 predicted proteins | sample GuaBasSedimGuay9_FD_113734 | JGI IMG/M metagenome (GOLD analysis project Ga0164318, IMG submission 113734) | Subseafloor sediment microbial communities from Guaymas Basin, Gulf of California, Mexico - Guay9, Core 4571-4, 0-3 cm | ecosystem: Environmental > Aquatic > Marine > Hydrothermal vents... | reverse complement strand
GGCGAAGTGCGTCGCATCCTCCCCCACATCCAAAGCAATGCGCGATTGGTGGTGCGCGGCGGTCCATCCAACCATGGAGTGGTCGTCCAGAGCCAGCCTGAACCCTTCTGCCCGCAGCTGCTGCCCCACCTCACCGGGCGCCTCGCGCAACACCATCCATTCGCCGGCTTCATCCAACAGGAAGATAGCAGCAAAGTAGAGGTTAAATTCACTGCGGATGAGATTCACCGTGGTGCGGAGAAGTTCATCCACGTCTAGAATAGAAGTGGCTGCGCGGCCCACCACAGCGCTGACCCGCAACTGCCTGGCCTGACGTTGGAACGCGTGAGTTCGCTCCAGCACCCGCTGTTCCAACTCGGCGTGGGAGGCCTGGATCTGATCAGCCATCTCGTTGAAAGCGTCGCCTAAGCGCCCAAATTCGTCCACCCACTCCACGTCAACGCGCCGGTCCAGCTGACCGGCAGCCAGGGCGGAGGCTACCTCGGTAATCCGTTCCAGCGGGTGAGCGATGCTGTAAAAAGTAATGATAGTAGTTCCCACGATGACCAGCGTCAGTAAGCTGCCCCATACGAGAGGCACCACCCGCAATGCCTGGCGGGCCTCGGCCAGCTCTGCAAAGGCGGCTGCCTGCTGATCGGGCGTCAAAATCAATGTCCCGCGCGCCGCATCTTCCACAACGGCAATCGCCTGATCCAGGCGGGAGAGAGATGCCGCGTAGATAATCGCCATCACCACCAGCAGTACCAGGATGATGAGCAGGTGCCCTATGAGCCGGGCACGAATGTTCGTGACGCGCGCAGCGAGAATTGACCGGGGTGCTTCGCTCATATTTCTGCCTTCCTTTCCTCCTGTCCGGTTTCAGCCGCCGCGAGACCGGCTTGCAGAGGTAAAGTAAATGTAAATGTGGAGCCTTGCCCCACCTGACTTTCCACCCAGATGTGCCCACCGTGCAATTCCACAAATTGCTTGCTCAACGCCAACCCCAATCCATCGCTGCCCGGGCGAGCGTTGTTGCCTAAGTGACCGCGTTCAAAGCGCTCAAAGATGTGAACCTGTTCCTCCGGTGTCATACCTACTCCTGTGTCGCTGACACTGACCTGGACCTCGTGCCCCTTGGCCAACGCGCGCACGGTGATGTTCCCCCGCTCGGTGAAACGGGCCGCATTGGTCAGTAGACGGAGCAGCACTTGACGGGTACGCGCCGCGTCGGCCCACACAAGAGGTAGATCGGGGGCGATCTCCCGGTACAATTCGATGTCTTTATCGCGTACCAACGCGCTCAGGGTAGCCATCACGCTCTCGATGATCTCCGCTAAGTCCAATTCCTGGAATTGCAATTCCATCAGACCGGCCTCAATCTGTGAGACGTCCAGCAAGTCATTGATCAACCCCAGCAAGTGCTGGCTATTTGCGTAGACGATCTGGAGATCCTCTCGCTGCTGAACGCTGATGTCACCGTCGAATCCTTTAAGGAGTAAGGAAGAAAAGCCAATGATATTGGTCAGCGGCTCACGCAGTTCGTGACTCATGTGAGCCAGGAAATTGGAGCGGAATTCCTCCGTCTCACGCAAACGCCGGGCGGTTTCCTTTTCCTTCTCATAAGCTCGTGCGTTCTCCAGAGCGATAGCGATCTGGTTCGCCACATGTTCCAGTACCTTTAAGCTATCGTCTGAGATGCCCTCATGCTCGGTACTCAGGACGGCCAGTATGCCCAACACCTGTTCCCCCATCTTTAAGGGAATCGCCACCCTGGAAAAGGTGCGCCGGTACCACTCGGAATCTTGTGCGACCTCCCAACGCCGCACCTGGATCTCCACCTTGCGGAGAGTATCCCCCATGACCGTCCCGTCATCTCGTTCCACAAACTGGGGCCAGTCGGCGTTCAAAGGGCTGACGGCCCGCAAACAGGCTTGTGCGGTGCTCGACTCAACCAGGTAAACTGCCACGGTGGCATACAGGAAACGGTCCCGCATCAGATCGGCTACGCGTTCCAATAACGCCGTTGGAACACGGATGGAAGTGATCGCCTGGCTTACCTCCAGACTAGCCGCTAATTGCAAAGCCCGTCGCTGAATTTGATAGTTGGCCCGCTGGAGCTTCTGCGTGCGTTCCACCACCTTGGCTTCAAGATCAGCGTACAGCGACTCGAGCTCACCCGCCATCTTGTTAAAAACGTAAGTCAGGATGCCAATCTCATCACGAGATGTCACCGGCACATGCTGATCCAGTTGCCCTTCGGCCATCTCCAACGCCGCTTCGGTCAACAGAATCACAGGACGAGTCACCTGGCGGACCATCAGAGCGGCTATGATGGTAGTCGCCAGCGCCACGGCGAGGATACCCCCAATCAACGTAGCCGCCATGCGATCACTTGACCCCATGAGGTCGTCCTGTCCCTGCTCGACCAATATCCCGCATCCCAAGTTCGGCAGCAACCGGTACGCCCCCACCACCGGCACGCCCTCGTGATTGAGATATGTTCCGGTTCCGGCTCCTTCCGCCGCCGAGGAAATTAGGGCCGGCCCGTCCACCAGCCCCTCCTCAGAGTAAATCATCCCGCGCCGGGTTAGGTAGATATGCTCGGCTTCCCCCAACGGCACAGCGGTCTGCACGATTTGCTCAACCATTGAGAGGGGATAACAAAGCACCAACAGCTCCTCCCCTTGAGGGAATACCAAAGCGAACTGCGTCTCAGAGAAAACACCGGTAGTCTCGCAAGATCCCAATGACCAGAGGGGGTGTCCGCCGGCGTCCTGGAGCATCGCACCCACCAAATCGGGGTCCTGCTGCCGGAGCGTCTCCCATGCAGGTGGAGAAGATGTCGCCCTTTCTCCATCCTCTGACACCAAAATTGTCCCCCGCTCCGCCGCCCAGGCTTGTAACTCCTGGGCCTTCAGCGCGGCAATCGCGGCCAGCTTGTGAGTTACCTCATTTTGAAGGTTTAAGCGATTCTGACGCACAGCATACCAACCGACCAGGGCCAGAGGGAGAATCGCCAGAATCAAGAAGGCCGTCAGCAATGTCCGTCCCAATCCCCCTCGCATCCCCGTGGTCAGTGTAGCGCGGGAGACGACTGCCTGTTCAGCCTCTACTCCGGTTCCCATACCTCCTCACCTGCCAATATGCGACGCACTTGATCTGGAAACCGGTCCGGGTCCAATGGTTTGCCGATAAAGCCGTCGAAACCTCTCTGCCGTGCCCGCTGCACATATCCCGGGGACGCATTAGCGGTGACCGCTACAATGGGCACTTTTTCAAAACGGGGGTGAGAGCGTAACGAAGCCAACGATTGGAAGCCATCTGCATCGGGGAGCATCAAATCCATAAGGATGAGGTCTATAGCGCCCAAAGTTTCGGCAAATTCCAGCACCTTCCACCCCGAAGCCTTCCACTCGCATTTCTTAACACCTAAGAAAGCCAAAAGGCGTGCCATCAAGAGAAAATTATTGAAATTGTCTTCAACGATCAGGATTGTGGCATCCTGAGGGGATACGCCTTGACTTGTCATGCTATTTTTCTCTCCCCGGAACATTGTCCACTGGCTTTCAGGAATTGCTCGATTTGACGGGGCAAAGCATCTACATCAATCGGCTTGGGAATATAGCCGTTACACCCAGACTCCAGGGCTTTTTCTCGATCACCATGCATAACATTCGCCGTCATGGCGATGATAGGAATACTTTGCAAGCCAGGGATTTTTCGCAACCGGCGCGTCAAGTCATACCCGTTAATTTCCGGGAGATTCATATCCATGAGAATGAGGTCGGGAAGCTCTTGCTCAGCCAGTATGATCCCCGTAGGGCCATCACTGGCCTCCAGGAACTCAAAATCCTCCGCCATGAGAATACGCCGCACCAACATGCGATTGTCCGCGTTATCCTCAATATATAAAATCTTTGCGCTCATCTGCAGTGTTCCTCTTCTCTATGTATCTTCTCAATATTTAGGGGTAGCTCGGGCCGGTCTCATTGGGGTCTTCCACCCCAAACTGCGCTGACCGTGCCCCTCTGTGGCTCGGTCGGAAGACCCGCAGGGCAGGTGGCCCTGCTGGGCCACGCCGGCCACAGCTATTTACCGCTACTTATTGAGAAGATACCTCTTCATTACTGGTGATTTTCTTACCAAATCATAGCGGCTCTTTAGGATTTCGCATGGTCAAGCCAAAATCAACCGCGAATCCTTCGGAGACTCAGGACAGGTGGCGCGAATTCACGCGAAAAAAAAATAAAAAATCAGTGCAAGCTGTGCGTAGTGTGGGCAGGCAGTGCCCACTAATACGTGGTGAAAAATTCACCTCTCAGTACACCCACCATGCGAAGTCCCAGAGACCCATCATAGCACAACAACACCCTTACCAAATTATATCATAAAAGGCAACAAAAGGGAAAGGCGATATGTAACTGTTTGGTTAAGGTTATAGGTCAGGCCAGCCTCATTTGGGAATCCTGTATCTTCTCAAAAAAATGGGGGCGGTCGGAGAACGACCCGAGCTACTACGCCACTCCGCGGCGCTACGTGGCTTACTACAAACTTACCAACAGTATGGTCGGAGAACGACCCGAACTACTACGCCACTCCGCGGCGCTACGTGGCTTACTACGAACTTACTACGAACTTACCAACAGTATGGTCGGAGAACGACCCGAACTACACGCCACTCCGCGGCGCTACGTGGCTTACTACGAACTTACTACGAACCTACCAATTGACAACTTGTACCACATACCTACTTTCCCCACCGGCAGAAAGAGCGGCTAGTCTTCCGCCACGGCGGGAGGTGACCAATCCACCTCGTGACCGTCACCGCGCAGTAGCTCCCAGGTCAACGTGCGGTAAGCCAACGCGCCTTGAGAACGCGGCGCGTAAAAGATCCCCGGCTCGCCGTAACTCGGCGCTTCGCTGAGACGCACACTACGCGGAATCATGACCGGAAAGACCTGACTGGAGAAATGTCGCTGGACCTCTGCAGCCACCTGACGGGAGAGCGTCGTGCGACGGTCATACATCGTCATAACCAGGCCGCGCAGCGCAAGATGAAGGTTCATCCGGCGCTGGATCAGGGTGATGGTATTCATCAGCTGCGTCAGGCCCTCTAAGGCCAGGTATTCACATTGCACCGGCACAATGACGCCCTCCGCAGCGCAGAGCGCGTTGACGGTCAAGGTTCCCAGGCTCGGTGGGGAATCAATGAGCACGTAATCGTAATCCGTGACGTTCTCCAAAGCTTGTCGGAGGCACAATGCACGCTCGTGTGGGTCGAGGGCAGTGTTCAGTTCCACCGTAGCTCCCGCCAACGCTGGCACACCGGGCAACAGTTCCAGGCCCGCCCAGCGCGTCGCGCGAATGATCTCCGCAGCGGGCTGCGCGCCCAGCAGTACGTCGTAAATGGAAACGGAGAGGCTGCGTGGGTTCAGCCCCAGGCTGGTGGTGGCATTACTCTGAGGGTCAATATCTACTACCAGGACGCGAAATCCCCAATCGGCCATAGAGGCCGCGAGGTTCACCACCGTAGTGGTTTTCCCTACTCCGCCCTTCTGGTTCGCAAACGCATAAATGCGTGTCATCAACACCCCGTGGCTGCGCCACTTTTAACATTGGTGAAATGCAGGCGGCCCGAGCTCCCCCGAATTATTGAGAAGTTGCTCCCCGAATCACGGCGATGAATCGCCTACTACAAGCAGGACTATTTTCAGAGCGGTCGCTATAATGCTGAAACACTGCGGCACACCCAGTTATTAGTCACCAGTCATTAACTTAAGAATCTCGATTGGGGATTATAGTCACGATGCGACGACGGCCAGAGCCTACACTCCGTGTCTGTACCCGCGCATCCTGTCGCAACGTTATATGAATGATCCGCCGTTCGCGGGCTGGCATGGAACGCAAGCGCACCGTACGGCCTGAAGCAACCGCCCGGTCCGCCATCTTGTGCGCCAGATTCACCAAACTCTGGATGTGACGTTCCCGGTAGCCGTCGGCGTCTACCATCAGGTTGAAGTTCCCATTCACTTGGCGACGCACCACAGACCGGACAAGGTACTGAGCAGCGTTAAGGGTTTGACCGCGCGGGCCCACCAGCATATCGGCATCCTTGCCGCGCAGGGAAAGCCAGAGCGTGGGACGCTCTTCCTTGCGCCACTCGGTCTCGATCTGCACGTCCAGGGCAGCGAACATCTTCTCGGCCACTGCGGTCAGCACCTGCTCCACCTGCTCCGGGTTCCAGTCCGCTCCACCGCGCGGCGCCGGCTGCGCTACAGAGGGGCGCGGTCGGCGTAAGTTTGGGGCATTCTGTCCCAATGAGAGCGGCTCAGGCTGCGACACGACTGCAGGAGTCGGCACGGACGTTTCTGTAACTACAGGTTCAGGGGGCTCCGGGGCTGCAGAAGCCGGAGGCGACGGTTCCACCACCTCGCCGGAGGGAGCGGGACGACGTTCCACCCGGACACGTGCATCTCGCGCCCCCAATCCCAGAAAACCGGGGCTCCCCTCATCCAGCATCTCAATAATCGCTTCTTCTCGGGTAATTCCCAGACGTGCCAACGCCAGAATGATCGCTTCATCACTGGTAGGTGCGGTAATCTCTACCCATTTTTCGGATTTCATCACAGAGCCTCCTAACCTGGACAAGCCAGAACCATCTAACCACAGATTACACAGATTTTCACTGATTCTCTCTCATTTTTTACCCAATCTGTGCAATCGGTGAAATCTGTGGTTTATTTTCTTGAAGACCAAATTCTTGTTGGCTCTTTAGGATTTCGCATGGTCGAGCCAAAATCAACCGCGAATCCTTCGGAGACTCAGGACAGGTGGCGCGAATTCACGCGAAAAAATAAAAAATCAGTGCAAGCTGTGCGTAGTGTGGGCAGGCAGTGCCCCCTAATCCGTGGTGAAAAATTCACCTCTCGGTACACCCACCATGCCAAGTCCCAGAGACCCTTCTTGTTTTTTTGTGCCAGGACTTGATTGTTAAATGCCTAACCTGGCCGAGCCGTTCTACTCGCGCCGCCCCCGAGGCAGGACTGCCGTTGGTGGCTTAATCACGCCGGGATTTTTTACTCCCCCCCGTCTTTTTGGCTTTCACCACCTTCTTAGTGGGTTTGGCGGACGCTGCTGCGACATCTGCCACAGCTGCTGAGGCATAATGTTTCCGGAAAAGGTAAAACTGCAGGATGCCAGCCAGGTTAGAGACGATGAAGTAAACGGAAAGGCCCGTCGCGTAATTCAGGGAGATGAAACCCATGAAAAGCGGCATCGTGACCTGCATGGATTGCGTCATGGATTGCGCCTGCGGATCTGCCGAGGCTGAAGCCGGCGGCGTCAGGAGTTTTTGCTGGAGCCAGGTCGTCACAACCACTAAAACCGGCAAAACGAAGAATGGATCAGGCAAGGCCAGGTCCAGCCAGAGAAATTTGCTCTGCAGAGGAACCAAAGCACTCACACTCAAGAAAGAGGGTAACCAGCGGTAGATGTGCGCAGGCAAATCCAACAGCTGCAGCGGTGAGGCCGCCAGCGCGCGAATGATCGCCTGGTACAAGCCGAACATCAGCGGAAGTTGAATCAGCATGGGTAAGCAGCCGCCCATGGGGTTGATCCCCATCTCCTTATAAAGCGACATTTGCGCCTGGGTCAGCTTCTCCTTATCACCCTTGTACTTCTCCTGGATTTCCTTGAGCTTCGGCTGTAACTCCTGCTGTTTGCGCATAGTCTTCTGCTGGTTAAGTGTCAGCGGCGTCAAGGCCAAACGCACCAACAGCGTCAGCAAAGCCACGGCAAGAATCGTCTGGTTGCCCAGTAATTTGTAAAAGACCAACATCAAGTTGGTAATCGGATCAACAACAAGTAAATCCCACACTGCATCTCTCCCTTTAGCCCAAAATCAGCGGTCACTCTCTCAGTGAGAATATGAACTCTCAAATACCGTGTCATCTCAATATTTCAAGGCAGTTTTCACCACAGAGAGACATCAACGACCATAAGGTCTTATGACCGCACAGACCGTAGGTGTGAGCAAGTAGTGCCCACGGTTTTTTATTTTTTCTCCGTGTTCTCTGTGGTGAGAATGATAGATGATGGAATGCTTCTCCCCCATGTATTGAGAAGATATACCAAACGCCTTAGTTATTCCCCCTCCTCGGCGAGCGGATATTGCCAGAGAAGTTTGCCGTTGGCGATGTCAAAAGCCTTGAGGTGCTCCGCAGCCATAACCGGCATAGCATAAAGCCGTTCGCCATCCACCACTAGGTCGCCGGGCAAACGGCCCGGATTCAGCGGCACTTCTCCCCAGGGGAGCTTATCTCCGCTCGCAGTATCCAGCGCGTAGATCAACCCGCGTTTATACCCCGGCAGATACAACACATCTCCTGCCGGGCTGAGCGCGGCCCTCCCGCGCAGAACATCGTCAAGATGCGTCTTCCACAACAGCTCGCGGGAGGTCACATCGAAGGCGAAGACGTTCCCGCTCACATCGGAGAAGTAGATTTGGTCGCCATTCACCACCGGCATGGCCCAGAACCAATCCTCGCCCTTCTCAAAAGTCCAAAGTGTCTCTCCCGTCTGGGGGTCAATCTGATAGATACGGTCGCCGAAATCACCAAGCCAGAGCGCGCCATCTACCAGAACGGGCGACGCCGCGAGAGCGCCCCGGGTCTCCACCGAGGCCCAACGCTCCGTGCCGTCCGCCAGATTCAGCGCGTAGAGGTGGTGATCCAGCGAGGCTACGTAGACGGTATCCTCCACCACCAATGGCGTAGCCCAGATGCGATCTCCGGTCGAGAAAGACCAGGCCAACGTGCCATCCACCAGGTTAAGAGCGTAGAGAACACCATCGCCATTCCCAATGAGAAACAAATCTCCGGCAATGGTTCCACTGGCGACATACTGGCCCTTCGCCCCCTCTTCTGCCTGGGGGCCGGGGAAAGTCCAGACCAGGTACGGAGCCTTCTCAGGAGAAGCGTCAAGCCGCAGGGCGTAAATCTTCCGGTCCTTAAAACCGGCCACGAGCAGCTGTCCTCGTTCCTCATCCAGCGTCGGTGTCGCATAGAAACCGATTTTAGGGTCCGCTTTTTCGGGGAAACTCCAGAGCAAGAGTCCTGTTTCAGCTGCAAAAGATTGAACCTGGCCCACAGCCGCGACGTAAAGCGTGCCATCGGCCACGGCGAGTCCCGGCCAGCTCTCTTGCCGCGCCGCACCACCGGTACATCCGGCGAGTAACACCAGCGTTAAAGCCAATCCACCCAAAGAAAGCCACATCCGCCGCGGAAAACGGTGGTTTAGCATATTCCACCAATGTCTCATGTATCCTCCTACTGCAATTTTAAGTGATGAGGAGTTGAAAGTTACAAGTTACAAGTTGCAAGTTGAAAGTCGCAAGTCAAGAATCGAAAATTTAAGGAACGGGGTCATAGCCTCCCGGATGAAAGGGATGGCAGCGCGAGATACGCTTGATTGCCAGCCAGCCTCCCTTGAACAAACCGTAGCGCGAGAGAGACTCGTAGCTATATTGAGAGCACGTCGGCGTAAAGCGACAGCTCGGGGGAAGCAGCGGGGAAATAGCTCGCTGATAAAAGCGGATCAATCCCAGAATTATCGTCTTCAAAGTCTACTCTTCCATCAAATCCACAGCTCGGCGCGCCGGAGAGCCGCTTCCAGAGTCGCCTCCACTTGAGGTTCCCCAACTGCCGGTAGAGGGCCACGTGCCACCAGGACTAAGTCCCATCCTGGAGAAATATGACCGTACAGCCGTCGCGTTGCCTCTCGCAACAAGCGGCGGGCACGATTCCGCAACACCGCGTTTCCCACCTTGCGGCTGGCGACAAAGCCAATCCTTGAGCAGGAAAACCCATTCGGGGCACTCCAAAGGATAAAAAGAGGATGCACCCATGAACGCCCCTCTTTCCAGACTCGCCGGAAATCTTGCGGGCGGCGCAGGCGCATTCCTTTTTTCCAGGCACAGCACTCCGTCAATGATTCTCTAAGCGCGGCGCCGAGGTCGCTGGGCGCTCTCCTTCCAATTGAGCTTCTTCGCTCCCCCCAGACTTACCGCGACCAATCTACGGCGGCCCTTCCGGCGACGGCGCTTGAGGACATTCTGTCCTCCGTGAGTCTCCATACGCGCGCGAAAGCCATGCGTGCGCATGCGCTTGCGCTTTTTAGGTTGATAAGTTCGCTTTGTTGACATTCCCCTCACTCCTTCTAAACTTTTTCAATATGCAATCCCTTTTCAGGACTAAGTTATTATACCGTAAGAGGGTATTTGGTCAAATGGGCCGAAACACAAGGGGCGTTTCAGGATTAAGGCAAGTAAAGTGATTAGTGATCAGGGATTGAGTGCGGCTTAGCGTTTCAGCGTTTCAGCGTTTCAGCGTCCCTGCGTTTCAGCGACTGAGAAGCCCGCTGAAGCGGGCGTGGCTACGTAGTGCAGGTACCTACGGTCCCCGCGTAAGACTGCAGCCCAGACTGCTCGTAGCAGGAAGGGACGTAAGGTAGACAAAACACGAAACATAGCAATACCCGGCCGCTGTTGAGCGACCGGGTATTTATTTTGGTTCTCTGGGAATTGCCGTGGTGAGTGCCACACGACGTAAATTTTTCACCACAGATTTCACAGATTACACGGTTTTTTTACTTTTTTCTGTGCTAATCCGTGAAATCCGTGGTTAATTTTAACTCAACCACCCGAATTCCCAAAGAGCCTTTATTTTTTGGGGCCAGTGACGATCCATTCGTCTGTCCACGATAACACTCTCCCACTGAGCAAGAGAACCATTTTAGATCCCGCCACGAGTGTTCTCACGGCTCGGTGAGGTCACTATGATGGGAATAAACCAGGCGCAGCTCTGGCGGACGAGTAAGCAATAGAGCGTCCGTGCTTTGATCTGGAGTAATCGTACCCTCCTTAAAATATAGAACGAACTGAACCCAATGACTAGGCAACCGGTCTTGTATAAGTACACGTAGATTGGACATGGTCTGCGATGAGGCCTCAAGAGACCCACCACCCCTACAGTTAATCACTGACGCTTTACTCCATGTAATTCCCCAATTATCAGTTGGAACCGAACTGAAGTCTTCTTGTTCGTACTTCCCAAATGAGAACTCCTTGAGGGTCAGATCCCCCAATGATTCCGGAACTCCCGCAAGATCGCAGAAGATATCGATATCTACCTCAAGGATTGTCGCCTCCTGTGGTACATTGCCGAGGTAGTAAGGTAAGGAAGACCTTCGAAACGTTATCCTCACTCGTATCTCCAGGCGCAGATATACCGTGATCCCCTGCAAGGGCCAGCAGATTGTTGCCGCCACCGTAAACCGCTGCCCCTGAAAAACCTGGGTATGCTGCTATGTTTACTGACTCTCTCCGGGTTTCCAATGCACTGATCAATATATCAATCACTCTCTCATGGCTAAGTATAGCCGCAACAATCACGGCGAAAGCAGCGATTACAGACGCTATGAGCTGTTGGCCGGACCGTGCTTTATGTGACTTATCGCCAGTCATCAAACTTTGACCTCCTCATCTCACTCCCGCTGGCCCCCAGTTACGCTGCTATGCTCAACACGGTCGCTAACGCACTGGTGATTTCTCGTAGCGTCGCGTCGGAAAGTTTCCCCAGCCGGCGGACAGGTCTTCTTGATTTCGGCGCCAATCGTTGGGTTCAAATTGATGAGCCAGACTTCGCCCCTACGCATAAAAACCCTCGCTGTCGAGAGCCGTGAAAACAGTCAACTCACCGCCCGCTTCGTAATCCGGTAGTAGAGCCTTAG
>Ga0164318_10006006_pt1 | contig 11766 bp, 9 predicted proteins | sample GuaBasSedimGuay9_FD_113734 | JGI IMG/M metagenome (GOLD analysis project Ga0164318, IMG submission 113734) | Subseafloor sediment microbial communities from Guaymas Basin, Gulf of California, Mexico - Guay9, Core 4571-4, 0-3 cm | ecosystem: Environmental > Aquatic > Marine > Hydrothermal vents >... | reverse complement strand
TCCATTGTCAGTTACTGCAATATTATCGCCGCCGTTACCAGAATAATTCATTTGAGTTCTCCAATAAACCCCTCCGTCATCAGGGTTTACAGCATATAAATAATAGATGCTGGGGTTACCAGCGTACTCATAGTCAAAAATAATTCCTGTGCTTCCAACCGTAATATTCGTGCCAAGAGCACCAATAACCCTATACCAACGTGTAGTTCCCTGTGGGTTAATACAGTACATGGCTCTATAATACGATCCGGAACCAATTGTTTTAAGAATCAAATCACCATTATTTGCCAAAGCAAGACCACCGATTTCTCCATAACTTCCAACATTATTTCCTTCAAAAACAATAGTTTCGGGTACTTCCCATTCCCAGTTAAATGATCCCGAATTAGGATCAATTGAATATAGTCTGTGAGCCGACAATACGTAAACAATTCCATCATCAGCAACAATAATATTGCTATTGGGATGCCATATTTCCAATGCATCAGTTTTCCATTTTAAACTGCCATCATCTTTATTGATTGCATAAACCCTTGTCGCTTCCCATGTAGCCATTCCTCCATCAGCAAGGTAATAGATACTACCATCAGTTCCTATAGCCATGGGCATATCCCTGATATAGGTTGTGTTTTCTAATACCGGTTTTTCGTGAATCCAAAGGGTATCACCTACATTTGTTCCAGGTGTTGGCGGATCATCATCAATTTCACAACTATTAAAGAAAACAAAAAGCACCATTGTTATTAACAAAGGGGCGACCACTTTATTAAACTTTTTCATTTTGTATGGGTTTGGTTTTAATATGCTTAAAAGTACACAGTTTACAAATGTAGGGATATTTGTTTATAAAGAAGTCTCTGCTAATGTTTTATTTGAAGCATGATTTTGTCAAGATACTGTTTATGATATTAAGGCTCAAATTACTGGGCAACGAGTTTACTTTACCAACGCAACAGTACCCGAGCCTGAATAGTTTTTCGTCTCTATACAATTTCCTTCAATACGATAAGTAACTTTGTAAACGTAAACTCCGACTTGCATGGGATTACTACCATCCCAGCTTGCATTGGGGTCGTCGGTTTCAAAAATCTGCTGTCCCCATCTGTTAAAAATAATCAGAGAATACATTGAAACATTATCCGTTGGACCAACAGCTTTTAATACATCATTATTGCCATCGCCATTAGGTGTAAAAGCATTCGGGAAGAAAAGTTGTTGTTTAACAATGTTTTCTTCAATACTAACAGAAATAGTGTCAGCAGTCAGGCAGCCATTTTTATTTACAATAACCCAAATACTTGTATCTTGAATAAGTTCTTTTAATTCAATTGTTTGCGAAATCTGACTGGTCGACCAGGAATAATCTGATCCAGGATTTCCCGCATCTAGTATTATGGAAGAACAGGCAGGAACAATGGTGTCATTACCCAGACCAACAATCGGATTGGGTTTTATTACCACAGTTTTAACAATCGTATCTATACAATCGTCGGCTTTGCTGTAGGTATGTTCCGGGTTGATTGCTGTACTCGACTGGCCATCCCCAAAATCCCAGTTCATTGATTCAATAAAATCAGGAAACTCAGAACAGTCGAGATTAAATGAATTAAAACGAATCTTTTCACCAACACAAACTGTTTCTGGAAATGGAACAAAATCAATATAAGATTGATAAGTAAAATTTTCGAAACGAGTAAGGTCTTGCGACATGCAATAAAACCCAAATTTTCCGGCTTTGAAACAACCTTCTTGTTCTAATATCACTTCATCATCAATTGTAATGTGCAAACGACTGGTTGTATACAACAGTGTAAACTCATATTTTTTGTGATGAACCCAGCCAAGCGAATTGCCATATTTCTCGTTAAGCAGTGTACGTGCCGGAGGGTTTTCAACGGCGCCCCAAAAATACCTGTCTTGTTCTTGCATATTAATGAATCCATTGTAATAAGAAAGCCTGAAACCTTCTTCTGCACGGTAGCCATTGAAAGATTCCCTTTTTGATTTCCAGTCGAATAGAAAAAAATTATACTGAGTGTTATCGGCAAGTTGTGTTGGTTTTTTATAGCCTAAAACAATCCCTATAAAATCATTGTCGATAGATGATTCGACTGACATCGTACCCCTAATTAATACATTGATTAATTTTTTTTGACTGACAAAAAATGTGGCGGGAAAAATATAGCTTGTGTTGATAATATTCGCAGAGTCCACCACTTCCCAAATCCCATCTGGTGAACCTTCTTTTGATCAATTGTTAAAGTTGAAAGGTGTTTGACATTCCTGGCTAAGGGCTATTGAAAAACCCCAAATCAAAGTTGTTAAGGTTAGGAAAGCTTTCATTAAAGAAAAGTACTTTTAAATAATCGATTGTATCCATTAAGACGCTTGGAAGTAGAAAATAGTTGTTTAATGGTATGCTGTTTCTATCTTGTTCAAACAGAAATAATAATCAAATCACAATTCTGCTTCCGGTATTCAGGTTTATCAACTTTTCTCCAAGAACATTTTTTAGCAATCGAAAGGCTCCTTTGCCTGTACAGTGGCCAGTTACAATTTTATCAATGTTTTTGTTGTCTTTCAGCAGTTGAGCTATTTTAATAACATCTTCTTTTTTTTCTGACAAACCTTTGGTTAGCGGATTGTACATATGAAATCCGCCAATGACACTTATTTTATTTCCATTTGCCAGCTCTTGCGCCGATTCAACCATATTTAAAATCCCGTGATGAGAGCAACCGGTAAAGCAGTAAAAACTATCTTTTTCAATAATTAACAGCATCTGTTCATGAGAAAAATTATCCTGAACTAATTTCTTGTTCTTTTTGGTGAACAAATGTTTACTGTCGGATGGTAATTTGTGCTTGTTTGTGATTTTTGTTACAATGCTAATGTTGTCACTTATATGCAAATCATCTTCAACAAAAATGAATCTGTCGGCATATTTCCTAAATAAATCTTGATTTGTACCAATATTCTTTTTCAGAAAAAAGAGTTTATAAAAATATCGCTCTTTAGCTTGTACTTTAATAAAAACTTTGGCTGTTGAATTAATTTCAAAAAAACGTTCCAGGCCGCCGGTATGATCGAAATGTGCATGAGAAATTACAACAAAATCGATGGTCGAAAGATCTACTCCTAACTTTTTGGCATTGTCGGCAAAAGCCCCCGAGCTACCGGTATCAAATAAAATATTCTGTTTGCCTAATTTAATAAGAAGCGATAATCCGGCCTCTGCTTTTAAATCAGAATGCTGCTGACAAGTTTCGTTTTCGATAAGTGCAATTATTTCCATCATCGGTAATTTTTAGTTGCCGAAAGATACGAAATAGAAACAATCCAAAAATAATAAAGAAACTGCCAGATTTTGTTAACGAAAACAGTTGGCCTACCAATTACTTCCAAACCTGCTGTTTGAACAGGCTCCACGCAAACTGCTCGCACAAATTCCTTTCAGAATGCTAAATCGGATGGAGAAATAAATATCCATACCATCGAAATTGGAAATACCCAAAAATGAGCCAATCCGATCAGTACCAATAGTTACAAACATAAAGCGGAGAGCCAAACCTACACGTAGATCGGAATAATTGAAAACAGAAACCGGCATACTTAGGCCAAAAAGGTCATTTTCATAGCGTGGGATTACAGCCAGTTGAGCAGGTCTCCAAAGTGTTCGGTCATCAAATTTTAAGGGATGCATCCACATTGCAGCCATATAAAAATGTTTTTGAAAATGATAGTCAAATTGTAAACTTACAGTAGCTGGAAGATTTACTCTAATCTTGTCACCGGAATAACTGGCATCCGAATCACCATAAAAACCTGTACTGTATATTTGTATTGCCTCATCTATTCCCCTAAAGTGTATTGTATCAAAATCCACCCAATCTTTACTCACATTTTCAAATTTATGCAGCTCTGCATCTTTGCTAAAAGTAATGCCCCCGATATCAAGTATCGAAAAACCTATTTTATAAATATAATCTTTATAGGGTTTTGCACAAAGTTTGCTTTCCTGTTTTAGTATTTTATGAGATTTTAATCGGGTAAATGCAATTCCAAAATCAAAACCTACCCCATAGCCTTTAACAAGGGGTCCAAAATCTGTCGCCAATTCATTTTCATAACTTACCGGCAATGCATATCCAAACTCCGCATCGAGATTTTTAAAATCAACGGATCTGGAATTGTATATTGTATAATTGGAATGTCGCATGATTGAATATCCTCCTTCATACCCAAACAAAGCTTTTGCTGTAATTCCGATGGTAAGCCGGTTTCGGTACAAATCATACAGATCGTAGGCATAACTTAATCCAAGTTCTGACCAGGACATGCTGACAATACTGTACTTAGCCTGATCGAATTCAACATCCTGATATTCTGGATAGGACAATCCTTCATATGACGTAATGGGAATGGAAAATGGGATGTGGTTGCCCGAGTGGATGGACCTAAAACTTGTGCTTAATCCAAATGAATGCCGTCCTGCCTGTAGCATAAAAGAAGGTCCAACGAACTTTATATTGGTGGAAAAATGCTTTTCATCAGCGTTATCATAATAGTGAAAAGACCTGTTGTTTTGAGACTGTCCGCTTTTGAAAAAGTTTGTTTCAGGCTTTAGCACCTTCCTAATCGAAATGTTATCAGGTGTGAAATAGAACATATTATTAGCAGCAGAAACATTGCCACTTAAGATATTTACATCCATGTAAACCTTGCTGCCTGTGAGTAGAGCCGGATTAATTGAAGCAGCATTGATGCCATTGTAAGTGCTGAAAGCAACACCCAGCATTTCTTGACCGCTCACGGCAGAAGAAGCAAATAGAAATATTGCCAAGATTATAAGAGATATATTTAGCCTCAACTTTCTCATCTTTTCTGCCTAAATAGATTCAATATTTTCAGAACCTAAAATTCCCCCAATTCCCTTATACAGTTTTACTTATAAAAAGTTTCTGTCACTGGTAGCAAATCTTTCTTATCCAGATTAAAATCATAAGCACTTCATGTACTTTTGCACTACCACCGAAAGTTTTATTAGTCTAAATAATTAAGACAAGATGCTTATTTTTCTTATATTTATTTACTTTTTGCTTGCCGTTTTTGAACTTGTAAAATTAGTAAATTATCTTATTAGATGTTATCCCTCGATTTTTATCAATCCTACTTGTAAGCCACTAGAAATATTTTTTACTTTTGAAGGTTGCATTTCGGCAAGAGAAATCAAGCTTAACTAATCGGAATAGATTTGTTAAGTTACAAAATTCAAATAAAAATCAGACAGGAGGAAGGGCGATGATTGAAACGATTAAAATAGGACGACTACGGTGGCTGAATATTAAGACCCCTTCCGAGGAAGATTTTGAGTTTTTAGAAAATTCCTACCATTTTCACGAACTTGATATTGAAGACTGCCGGCAAAGTAATCAGCGGTCAAAAATTGACGAATACGACGACTACTATTTTTTAATCCTGCATTTTCCAGTACTCGACCGCGAAAACCGCTTCATCAAAACACGTGAAGTAAAAATTTTCTGGGGCGAAGATTTTATTATTACCGTTGGGAAATCCCATTGGATAGTAGACAAGTTGTTTGATGAAGCCATGGAACAAGACAAGCGGGGCGAGGATTTTGAAATTGGTACTTCGGATGCATTCCTTTATTTGATCCTCGAAAAAATAATGATGGAAACACTCTTCCTTCTTCGTAAAGTGGGTTTGGAACTGGAATTAATTAACCGTGAATTGTTCAGCGGGAAACCACCAAGAATCATTGAGCGCTTGTCCGTTACAAGGAAGAATATCATTCTTTTAAATACCATGTTCAAACCTCAACTCAGGGTATTTAACAAATTTGAATCGGGAAAAGTACAAGGCTTTGCTGACAATATGGAAGATTATTGGGGTAATATTCTTGACTACTACAATAAAATGTGGGACATGACCGAAGATTATGGTGAGCTAATCAACGGGCTTTCTACAACCTTCGATTCGCTACAGGCCAACAAAACCAACGAGATCATGAAAATCCTCACCTTGATCTCCTCCATTATTCTCCCCCTTACCTTTTTAACCGGACTTTACGGAATGAATGTTTTGCTTCCACTTCAGGAAGACAACCTGGCATTCTGGATTATTATTGGTATAATGGTGGTGGTTGGTGGTGGTATGTTTGCCTATTTTCGACGAAGAAAGTGGATGTAGATGGCAATCGGCAGTCAACAGTCTTTAGTCCAAACCCAAATCCTGGTTCAGTCTTGGCGAGGGCTTGTGCACAAGCTGACTTGGACTTTTATTTTTCCTCCGATTTCTTCTCTCCCCCTGAAAAAATATCTGCTTGCCTTTGCATCGACTCTTTGTGGATTACGTTTAGTAATGTTTTCAAAAATCGTTCCTCCAATCCTAGATGAGTACCAATCGAAAGCCTATCGCGGATAATTCCCGCCCAGCGTTTCATCTGCAAAATAGTGATGTCATTCTCTTTTTTGTACTCACCTATTTCATCAATTATTTCCAATCGTTTGGCCAGGATTTGAATCAGCTCACCATCCAGTTTATCAATTTCAGTTCGCAAACCTTCTAATTTATTTTGGAAATTGATGTCCCCCTTTTTATGACGAAAAACAAGCTGATCGAGCAGTTGCCCTAAATGAGCTGGTGTAATTTGTTGGGCTGCATCGGTAAGCGCCTGTTTGGGATCAAAATGACTTTCAATCATCAATCCATCCATCTCCAGGTCGAGTGCCTTTTGTGAAACTGGTTGCAACAAATCCCGTTTACCACAAATATGACTGGGGTCAGAAATGATGGGTATTGCAGGAATTATTCTTTTCAACTCGATGGGAATTTCCCACATGGGCGCATTGCGAAATGGTGATTTTTCAAAATAATGAAAGCCCCGGTGTATTGCAATAATTTTCCGGATACCGGCGGCATGAATCCGTTCGATAGCGCCCAACCATAATTTTACATCAGGAGTCAGTGGATTTTTGACCATCACGGCAACATCGCTACCTTGTATAGCATCTGCAATTTCCTGGACATTAAACGGGTTTACCACTGTCCGGGCACCCAGCCACAGGATGTCAACATTGTGTTTCAATGCCAGTTCAACATGAAGGGGTTTCGCAACTTCCACTGTTGTAAGCAAACCGGTTTCTTTTTTTACAGTATTTAGCCATTTTAAACCCGGTTCCCCAACACCTTCAAATTCTCCCGGACGTGTTCGGGGTTTCCAAATACCAGCCCTAAAAACGCTTACATCTGGAATCTTGGCAATCTGCTGGGCCGTTTGTAAGAGCTGTTCTTTATTTTCGGCACTACACGGACCGGCAATTATCAGGGGTTTGCCATCAGTTGGCAACCAATCCTGTAAAGGAAGTATATCAATGTCGCTGCTCATTGCGGCAAAAGTAGCAATTCCATAAAAGAGTACAAGCTGATGATTTGGGCTTTTTTTAAATATTGTTGGAAATATTTCTGACTACAGTATTCCGGTTGCTTATAAAAATTCAAGTGTCTTCTGTACAATCAATTCTTCATTCTGCTCAAGCATACATTTAAAATGACCTTTGGGACATTTTTTAAAACCCAACTTGCTACATGGCCGGCATTTTAAATGACTGACTTCAGCAATGAAAGACTGGTTTTCGGAACCTGGCAAATAGGGGTACATCCCAAACTGTGGTACTGTATTTCCCCATAAACTCACAATGGGTTTTTGAAAAGTAGCAGCAATATGCATCAATCCGGTATCATTTGTTATTACCACCGCAGCTTGCCGGATAATGGAAGCTGATTGATCGAGTGAGAGTTCTCCGGCAGCATTCAGAACTGTATTGTTCCCGGCTTGTTTTTTTATTTCATCCCCCTTTGCAGCATCTTCCTTTCCGCCAAGCAAAACAACCGGAAAATCGAGTTTTGTAATAATTGATGCGGCTTTTTCCGGGGGCAGCATCTTGGTAAAATGTTGCCCACCAATTACAAATGCGATATAAGTTTTACCGAGTCGCGAATCAATTTCAGCAGGATTAATAAACGAATCCTCCGGGATAAAATAATCCAGTCCCTTATTGTCGTTAACTACTCCGAGGGATTTGACAGCGTCAACATAGCGGTCAACAATATGGACATCGGGCAGTTTATTGATTTTAAAATTCACCAACAGCCATTTTTGTCGTTTCAGTTTAGGGAAGGAGGCCGATGAGCAATTTAATGCACGTTTCACTTTTAGCGAGCGCAGGTTCTTTTGTAAATCAATTACGAAATCGAATTGTTGCTTTTTCAATTCGGGTAGTACTTCTAATAGTTCTTTCTCAAAAAAATGAACCCTGTCAACATGCGGATTGTTCTGATAAATACCTGAATATTGCTTCTTTGTAAGAATATGTAATTCACAATCTAACTGGCTTTTCAAAGCCCTGACAACCGGTGTGGTCAATACAATATCACCAATAGAACTAAAGCGTATAAGGAGGATTTTTTTCAAAAACAGCTATTTCGTGCAAAGCTAATAATTAATAGGAAGAACAGTTAGAAGTCTTCTGTCTACAGTCTTCACAACTAATATTGATTGCCGACTGAAAGCTACCGAATCTGATAAAACAACGAGAGCACCAGTGCATCATGAAATTGGCCCCATGTCCAAATCCGCCATACATCCCCTGTAACATTTTTGGTGCGAATATTCAGTAATGAATGATGTGTTCGAAAGTCAAATCCAAAATGTTCACTAATCAGCCAACGGATACCCAGGTTGAATTGAAGTGTTAAACTTGCAGGCTTGTTATAATCCGGATCATTAATTAATACCAGCCCATCCCGTTCTTCATAATAACCGACAAGGAAACCGGCTGATGGTCCTGCTTCGATAATAAAGTTTCTTGCCGAACCGGTTTTAAACTGGTATAAAAAAGGTAGTTCAATATAATTGGCACGAAAAATATACGAATCGTAATTATTTTTCTCTGTAGGATTTTCACGTGTACCTTTCTGAAAATAGGTGAGTTCCATTTGAAAAGCTGAACGTTCACTAATATCGAGACTAACATAACCTCCTGCATAAATACCTGCTTTTTTGTAGCCCGAATAAGTATCTCCGGCTACCTGCGAACCGACAAGTCCTGCTGTTATTCCGCCGTGAAATTGTTGTGCATTAGCCGATGTATAATAACCTGCCAATACAAGGAAAAGAATTTTATAAGCTGATTTAAACTTGTGCATTGTTATCAATAAAAACATCCCAAAAATAGTAAATTGCCTTCTTCTGTAAATCTTTCCCTGATTATTTGAAGTAAGGATGAAAAATTAACCTAAAATTAACTTGTCTTATTCCGGTTAAAACCAAATAGTAGTACTTTGGTCAGATGATTAATTAATGCTTGGCATGAAAAATAACAAATACCGGGTGCTTCTGGTTGATGACGAAGAAGATATTCTTGAATTTTTAAGTTACAACTTATCGAAAGAAGGTTATCAGGTTTCGACTGCAAACAATGGTATTCAGGCTATTGAACAAGCAGAAAAGGAATTGCCTCATCTTATTATTATGGATGTTATGATGCCCAAAATGGATGGCATTACTGCAGTTCAGGAAATCCGAAAAATTCGTAAACTGGATGATACTTTAATTATTTTCCTGACTGCCCGTTCGGAAGATTATTCACAAATTGCCGGTTTTGAGGCCGGTGCTGACGACTATATTTCAAAACCTGTTAAGCCGAAAATTCTTGTCAGCAGAATTACAGCCATGTTGCGCCGTTCAGCCAAAACAAATGATTCAAAAGTGATTAAAATCAATGGCTTGGAAATTGACCCGATAAGCTTTGTTGTTTTAAAAAACGGAAGGAAAATTGCTTTAGCAAAGAAAGAATTTAAACTTTTGCAACTGCTTGCAGCATTACCGAATAAAGTTTTTAGCAGGGATGAGATTTTTGCAAAAGTATGGGGAAATGATGTAATTGTCGGCGACCGTACCATTGACGTGCATGTGCGAAAAATCCGTGAAAAAATAGGCAATCAATACATTACGACCGTAAAAGGAATGGGCTATAAATTGGAAGTTCAATGAAACATTCCAGTCCACAAAAAATTGCATTATTCAACGCGCTGTTCATTACGGTTGCGTCCGTTGTTGCTTTAAGCGTGGTATTGCTTCTTTTCTACGAATTCAAATTATCCCCTTTCCTTGTGTTTGTCCCTGTTGTTTTTGTTTCTGCTTACTTCGCTATCAATTATTCACTTGAAAAATTTATCTACGAAAAAATAAAAATCATATACAAAACAATAGGCAGGAAAAACATGCAGCATGATACAGAAACCCGGTTTCAAAAACCGACAGATGACATATTGGAAATTGTCAACCAGGTTGTGCTGCAATGGAGCGAGGAGAAAGAAGAAGAAATTGAAGAGTTGAAAAGAATGGCTTCCTATCGCCGGGAATTCCTCGGCAATGTTTCCCATGAATTAAAAACACCTATTTTCAATATCCAGGGATATATTCTTACTTTATTGGATGGAGGAATTAATGATGAAACCATCAACAAAAATTTTCTAAAAAGAAGTGTAAAAAGCATCAATCGTATGATTGCCATCGTAGAAGATTTGGAAGACATTACCAAGCTTGAGTCCGGCGAACTCATACTGAATGAAGAAACCTTTGATTTGTTACAGTTGAGCCGCGAAGTGATTGACTTTATGGAAATGAAAGCTGACAAATACAAATCGAAAATCAGCTTAAAAGTCCCTGTTTCCAGAACTTTCAAAGTAATGGCCGATAAAAAAAGAATCAGGCAGGTACTCATTAACCTCATCGACAATGGTATCAAATATGGCGATAGTAAACGGGGAAATGTCAAGATTTCTTTTTACGATTTTCACGACAATTATCTAATCGAAGTTTCCGACAACGGTATAGGTATCCCCGAAGAAAACCTCTACCGTGTATTCGAACGTTTTTACCGTACCGATGAAGGCCGTTCGCGCAAGAAAGGGGGTTCAGGATTAGGACTTGCCATCGTTAAACACATACTAGAAGCCCACCGGCAAACTATTTCTGTAAGAAGCAAAAAGGGAAAGGGAACTACATTCTCATTTACTTTAAGCAAGGGATAACGAAAATAGAATTGAATAGAGGGTCTGGTTAATGTGAAATTGTAAATCTGGAGACTGGATTTATAATCCTAATATTAAGGTGCTTACGCAATAAATTATTTTGTGTACTTTTATTGACGAGTTTTTTTAACTCAATCAGTTTTTTCTTCCCTCAAAATAAGCAAAAATGAAACCACCTTCTTTATTTTACCTGATTCTTCTGCCCATTTTTACGCTCTTGCACACTTCCAGCTACGGGCAAATTTATGAAGACTATCTCGGTGCCGGAAATCACGAAGGTATTACGGTAACATCAAGTAGCAATTACCAGGCCTGGGGATGGGAACAAATTGCCCTTGGCGAAAATACCATCAACGGAAACGGACTGGAAGGCAAGCTGATAGAAGCTTCACGATTTCTAACCCAAGCTACTTTGGGAGGAAATCCCGAACTGATTGAACAAGTATCTAAAATGGATTTCGAAGAATGGATTGACCAGCAATTCGAACTTCCTCCTCCCAGTGTGCTCGATACAGTCAGGGATATTTTTGAGCGTGCCAGACAATGGTATATTGACGATGGTGGCGACCCTGATGATTATGCATATTGGCCTTATAACCATCATTTTTTATACGGCTGGTGGCAGGTGAATATGACGGCTGAAGATGT
>Ga0164318_10006005_pt1 | contig 11766 bp, 13 predicted proteins | sample GuaBasSedimGuay9_FD_113734 | JGI IMG/M metagenome (GOLD analysis project Ga0164318, IMG submission 113734) | Subseafloor sediment microbial communities from Guaymas Basin, Gulf of California, Mexico - Guay9, Core 4571-4, 0-3 cm | ecosystem: Environmental > Aquatic > Marine > Hydrothermal vents... | reverse complement strand
TTCTCTCAGAACGTTGTAGAGCAACAGCTTGTTGACTTAGAACGAGTTATGGGTGACCAACTCTCTGCGTCAGGTATGGAAGCGATGAAGCGTGAGTCACGTCTTAAAGCGGCGAGTGCTGAGACTGGTGGTACGGGTACATCTAACCAAGATGCAATTATGACTGCTGAGATGGATAAGCTTCACAGAGACGCGGTGATAATCAGAACGGGTGATGTGAAGAAAACTAACAAGATGAACGAGATGGTTGCATCAAGATTAGGTTTTGAAAATACTTTAGACTCAATGATTTCAGGACAACAATCGGCGGCGAGTGCGGGACTACAAACGCTCAACGCTGGTATGAGTGGTATCAATATGGGACTACTTTATTTAGGTCAATCAGACAGAGAAGATTTCTTTGGAACTAATACGACGGGAGAAGCATAATGGCAAAGACAATACAACAAGCAGGTGGTCAAACTGACGGTGGGGCTCTCCCAACATCACAAGAGATTACTGCAACGAAGTCTATTCAACCCGCAGTAGAGCAAGCGGGTTCTAAACTAGCTAATGATTTATTTGGTATTATGGGAGAGGGCGGTAAGACAATGCAAGCCGCGAACACAGCGTCGGTGAAAGCCGCGGAACGTGTTGCGTCAGACAATCGAACTCAACTTTCCATCACATTAGATACGATTAAAACAAATACTAAACCTAACGCACAAAGTATGCGTGATGCTCAAAAGGCAAATGCTGTTGCGTATCAGGAACTTGGTAGAAAAACTTTTGATAATGAGGATGCTCAACGTGCATATGATAAAGATTATCACGACGTATCTGCAAAAGCGATTTCATCACGTAACGCTCAACTAGAACTTGGTGCATTAAAACTTGATGCACACACTTTGTTCGTAGAGAACGTTGACACAACAAGTAAAGATTATGATAGTGGTATGAAATACACGCCAACGATTATGTCTGAGAAAGTTAAAGTGATGGAATCAAACGGTTACTATACTAAAAAGCAAGGTCAAACTGAGTTATCTAACGTTGAGATAGAATCTTTCAACGATAGATATAAGTTATTTAAAGACCTTGACATTTACGTAGAGGGCTCTAACTTTGAAATCGACAGTGAAAAACTTGTTGCATTTTACAATGATAAAGCTTTCGGTGCTCAGAGTAAGATGAAAAGCAGACCAGTATATGATGGCGATGGTAAAAAGACTGATGAGATTGAGTATGTGTTTGAGGGTACTGCGGCGGATATTGACAGCGACGTTGTAAACTCACAACGCGATGCGTTCATTGCTCTTATCCAAAAAGCGAAATCAAATACTGCTGGCTCACTTGCAACGCTACCGAGTCCGAACAAAGATGTTCAACTTGGGTCAGATGCGATTGCTGTTGAGAGAACAACTTACGATGCTCTACGCAAGGCACAGATTCAAACGTCTAAAAGAACGGGAATGAAGATTTCAGATTCATCTCTGAACTCTCAGGACAAGACTGCAAACGAGTTGGAGATGTCTGCGAAGAAAGCTAAGAATTATGAACGTGCTGTTACATCTGTTTTCACTGCTGGTGGAGATTATGCAACTGAACTTAAAGCGTTGCAACAAACTAAGATGGGATATACATCGACATACTATGTTGATGGTCAACCAACTAAGGGCTCATTCGTAGCCGTGAAGCAATCGCAAGACGAGTTCAACGGATATGTTAAGCGTGAGGTAGATAAGTACGAGAAAGTCGTCAGCAACCCTCAGACACCGATTGCTGAACGTGAACGAGCGGCGGCGGTACTGACAAGACTAAATCTGTCATCACACGATAACATTAAAGTGCAAGTTAATGATTCGATTTATCAGAATACTTCTAACGGTACGACATTCACATCGACGTTGCAAGAGACACACAACTTAACTAACCTTTCATATACGATTGGGATGAGCGGTGGTAAAACTCCGACATCGAACTGGGTACTTGAGCCAACACTTAAAGACCAAGCGAACTTATTTTATAATGACTTACAAGAAGAGTTGAATCGTGAGGGAACTAAACTCACAGAAGCAGATGCGATTGACAGATATAATGGTTTTGTAAAAACTATGGCTATTGCAAATGGGAATCTTGCTGACACAAGAGGCTCTAAGGTTACAATCAAATACGCGAACGCTCAAGATGGAGACATCGTTAACTGGTCACCATCGACTGACAGAGTTGCTACGGGTACTCCGAGACTATTGCGTTATGATGGCGTTAATGCAGAAGCACTGAGCGACAAGTACATTGAAAACGTTATCGCTACTCAGACTATGCCTATCTCTAATGATTGGTTTGGACTGCATCGTGACAACATTATAATCAGAACTCCTGATGGAGCGGGTCAAGCCGATAAGAATATCGTGAACAAAATCTTTGGTAAACTTGCAATCAAATTGGGTGATACTAAATTGCTTCCTGACGACTTCGACGGTACTCGTTTGAATATCTCTCAGGCAGAAGTAAACAAAAAAGTATATACTTACGCTAGTGTTGTTGATAGTCAAGGTCGTGTCGTTGCGTTCACATCGTTTACAGATGCGGATTTAATCAAAGCTCTGACTCTTGCTGAACAACGAGCACTCAAAGAGTTAAATAAACATAAACGTAAAGCAAATACAAACGCTACGTTAAAACGCAAGTCAAGCGGGTTTTTTCTAGGAGATTAAGATGGCAAGTTTCAAAGAACAATTAGGTGACTTCAACGAGAAGAACTCAACGGAGATAACTGTTGCTGACGCTTCTCAGGCTTTCGATACAAAAGCCAACAACTCCACTACAACTGAGGGTGCTACATTCTCAAGAGAATTTGTGACTGACAAAGACGGTAAACTTTTACCTGAGGGTCAGACACGCGATGAAGATGGTAATATCTCAGGCACGGGCATCGAGGACGATGAGGGTTGGACTGATGTTGGTCAACCTGAGAAACCAACTGTACCGACTAAACAAGATGGTGTTGTTGATGAGGCTGATGAGGCTGTTGAGAACCCACTCTATCAAGGTATTCAACACGGTAGCGTTGACAGTGTTAGAACTGTGCAATATGCTAAGGAAGCAATCAAACAGCAAGAGGCTGTTGAGAACGCTGACTTCTTAGACAAACTCAAAGCCGCGGGTTATACGTGGAAAGCAACGTATCTTTCATCACTAAAAAATTGGGCTACAAACGACTTACCTCATTTATTCGGTGAAGATGAGGAGTGGATGACAAAGAACAATGATGCTCGTATTGATACATTAATGAAAGACAACAAGCTTCAAGGTAAGTACAGACCGATGTTGCGTGATGCAAAAAATCAAGCACACGAAGACGCTCTTATTCAAGAGATTCAAAATAGTCAAGAGATGGATAAAGTCATCAACGACAACCTCAACAACTATGGTGGTATGTTTACAGAACGTACCATTGCATCAGGTATAACGGGTTTACTTGGTGATATAGATACTCCACTTATGTTGATTGGATTCGGTGCTACGAAGCTTGCTAAACTTACACACATTGCAAGTTCAACTTACAAAGTAGGTCAACGTGCAAACACTGCGAAGTCACTAGCACGTAGAGGTGATTACTCAACGTTCAAACATTTAGAATTTGATACGGGTCAAGTGATGAAAAACCCTCACTCGAATCCGTTTGAGACTATCAACAAATATGGTACTCCAACTATAATGGCATCGGGTCACACCGCGGCTGGTATGGCGGCGTACTATAAAGACCCTGACGTTTCGGGAAGTGAAGCGGCGATATTCTCTACGATAGGTGCAGTGGTAGATTCACTCGTTGCGTACCGTTCGGCTAACATCCCTGATGTTATGGAGATTACACGTACTGCATCAAAAGCTCCTGACAATGACACACTTGCTTTAGCATATAATACTGCGAATAAGCGTGATACAAGAACGTTCTTAGGGAAGATGGATAAAGAGGTTGGGAACGTCCCCGTCGTTAGACGTGTTGACGGAGAGACACCTGAGACTCCTCCAAGAGATGTTCAAGAGCAAGTGCCTTTGATTATGATTGGACTTAGAGAGCAAGCTAAAGAGATTGAGGAAGTTACTGGTAAGGCAACAGCTCAAGCTAAGGATGCTCAGAAAGTTCTTGACGAGATTGAAGCAATCAGAATCGACGAGGGTAAATTTACAGAAGAAGATTTAATCGCGGCTTATGATAAAACTCAAGTCACGGGAGCGAAGCTTACTGAGTCAACTATCAATGGTGATTTTGGTAAAGTTCTAGGTGGTAAGAAGTCTGCTGATACTAAAGCGAATAAAAAACTTGGACAGATGATTGAATCTATCTACGGGAAAGGCTCTAAGAAAGAGATGGAGGTACGAACTGCGTTGCAGAATGGTAAACCATTACCTAAGTCTATGAACGCGCTTGAAGCGTTTAAAAAGTATATCTCAGCACCTAACTTCAAAGCATCGAAAGGTGTTCAGAAGTTTGTTAAACAATTAGAGGGTATGCCAAACAGCCCTATGGCTAAAGAGATACTTGAACAGATAGAAGATTTCAAAGCATTAGGTGAGGGTTTAGTACCCGTTAACTTTAAAGAGTTTTTCCAAGCAATCGCAAGAGGGCTTGACGAGAATAACCCACTTGCAATCAAGACGAAAAAAGAACTTATTAAAACTGTTGATGATTTAGAAGCTTCGGGTTACATTACAAGCAAAGAGTCTATCGCTATTGAGCGTGGACTGATTGAGGGTCACCTTGATGAAGTTGCAGTTAGTATTCAGTTCAAAGCGAACAAGGATGGTGTGACATTCTCACCCGTTCAGAAAGATACTACAAAACCTAAGGGTAACTTTGGTAAAAGCAAACTCCCATATGTTCTAATCGGATTAACTGCATCGACGATGGCGTTCGCTGGTGGCGATACGATTGACGCTGGTGGTATGAGTTTACTTGCGATGTTAGCGTTAGCGGGTGGTGCGTTATTTATATTACGTCCAGCCATTGCAAAATGGTTTAAGCAAACTGCGAACACTGCTCAACAAGGAGTGCAATCACGTGGCTTTAGAAAGAGTGCTGAGGGAATTGTTGATGATGCTCAGACATCGTTTACGAATACGTTTGCACCACTGATGAAAGACCACAGTGAACAGTTCAGAACACTTGCATCGAAACTCTATTACGATGTTATGTCAGGTACAGAGTACACAATGGAGCGTGCTAAGTCTATGATGTTCCGTGCTTGGGATTATGAAATGTTAGATACTGCGAACATCGCTTACAAAGAGTGGGCGACAGAGCAAGGTCTTGGTTTCTCAGACAAAGTGAAAGATATGTTTGAAACTGGTATAACTCAACGTATCAGATTCGAGCAACAAGTTATGGATTACATCGAGTATGGTAAATTCGCAGACAGTCCCGCGGTCGTTAGATACGCTGACTATCTTGAGCGAATGAAGAAAGACGTTTGGGATAAAGGTTTTGAGGCTGGCGCTAAAGGATTCACTGAGGGCAACGGTCTTGGTAAAAGCTATATGCCACGATTCATTAACGGTTATATGACATCAGTTCTTAAAAGCGTTGATGACGATACGTTTGAAGCGATTGTGATGCAGTTCTCTAAGACAATGGATGGTGATGTTGAAAAAGCATCTGAGTACCTTAGAGCGATTCGTGATGCGAATCAGAGTAAAAGACAACTTGCTTCGATTCCTGAACTTCAAAAGTATTTGGACGAGCAAGGTATTACTAGAGTTAGTGCTGAGGAAATGGCATCTGAGTTTGGTATTCGTGATGCTCAATGGGGTAGAACGAAAGCACGTATCAAGATTAATAAACAAATGTTCGGCGAGATTAAAATCAACACACTTGATGGTGATGAGGTTACGCTTAACATTAACGACTTCTTTGAGGGCAGTGCCGTAACAGTTATGCAGAGATACTTGAATCAAGCGTCGGGTCATATTGCATTAGGTCAGAAGAATATGACGATTGATGAGGCGATGGCTATTGCTGAAAAAGGTACGGGTCACAATGCAACAGTTATGAAAAACGACTTGGAGAGATTGGTTGGTAATCCGATTCTTGACGAGACTGCTCCGACTACGAAATTGATTCGTGACTTGAACAACTACACGACTGCTAGACGTATGGTTACATCAGTTATATCACTTGCGTTTGAGAGCTTTCTTGTTGGTAGTCAACTGAACTCTCAAGGATTCAAGCAAGCCGTTAGAAACATTACAAAGCTTATGGGCAAGTCGGGTAAAGATTCGGAACTTATGAATCAGATGATGAATGAGTTTGGTGTATCGGGTCAGCATATGAAAGGTCTAAGCTTTGGAGCGTTCCACCATTTAGATGATGCCAATATGGTTGGCGGTACATACCGCGACTCAAAAGGTGGTGCGTTATTTTCTAAGATGGGTGAGATGATGCGTGACGTTATTCTTACACCGCTTGTATATATGAGCGATTTCTTATCAAAGATAAACGCAATGAATCAGATGGGTGAGATTTACAAACTTGCTAACGGGAAAAAGATTCCACAATACAGACTCGATGCGTATGGTATTACCCCTGAGTTCCTTGAAAAAATGAAAGGCAGATTGGAATTAAATGCTGATGGTGCGTTGAAAAAGATTGACACTTCGGGTTGGTCTAAAGAAGATATGCTAGAATTTCAAAAGGTCATAGATAATATGACACGTAAAACGATTCAAGAAACTACGATGGGTGCAACGGGTGCGTGGAGTAGGAACACAGAAGCGGGTATGGCGGCGAGTATGCTGATGAAGTTCCCGATGGAAGCGTTCTCACAACACGGACTGTTTGGACTCAAGGGTATGTTGAACAACGACCCTAGAGCATACACGAACTTCTTTATGGCGTTCGCGGGTGGTTATGTATCGGCGGCGATTCGTTCTGAAATGCTTGGTAGAGATTACAGTGAAGAAGAGTTGATGATGTACGCGTTGATGTCAATGCCGTTAAATATCTTCTCACTTATCGAGGGTGTAAATAATCCAGCGGGAGTTGATGTTTTTAGTATTGGAGAAAATGCTAACACAGTTACGAGAATGTTAAATTAATACGAGGTTAATATGGCAAAAAATAAGAAACAAAAGTTAGAGGATTTAGATACCCTCTTGCTTGACAGAATGATTGATATTATGGAAACAAAAGACGTGGATAAGATTGCAACACTAAGCGATTTATCTGTACCTATGAATTATCTGCGTAACAATGCAGTCGTTGCGGACAAGTCTAAGTCCTCTGTTGAGAAAGATATTCAAGAGAATCTTAACCGTGCGAAACAACGTCGTAAAGATAATGAGTCCAAATGAGTCAGAAGCAAAGAGCCCTACGCGATAAGACTCTCAAAGCTAAAGAGACACTTGCAACAATTCCCCTGAATTTGATGACACCACACGGACAAGTAGATTATTTCTGCTCCGTTGAGTGGGGTGCTACTTACTTCGATGATAAGTTCTTTGATGATGCACAACTTGAAGACCATTTTATTATCTTCTACACGTATGCGTTTGCTCACTTAGGATTGCCTAGACCTACCCGTGCTCAGTATGAGATGGCTCTGTTTATGATGGACAGAACTAATCCGCACCGTATGGTTATGGCGATGCGTGGACTTTCCAAGTCGTTAACGTCACAGATTTACGTGGTGTGGAGATTGCTCAACGACCCTGACGAACATATTTTGGTTATGTCTGCGGGTAAAACTCGTGCGGGTAACTACTCTCAGTTCGTTCAGAAGATGATTAGGATGATGCCAATCACGAAAATTATGTCTCCAAGGCACAACATCGAGAGAACATCGGGAGAGAGTTTTGACGTAGCGGGTGCTACCATCTCCGATTCCCCGTCAGTTTATGCCGTAGGAGCTTCCACGCAAGTTACTGGTTTCCGTGCATCGCTAATAATTTACGATGACATCGAAACAGCGCAGACCGTAGAGAGCGCCGTGAAGTCTGAGATGATTGACATCTATGCAATGGAGGCACAGAATCTTCTGATGTCGGGTAAAGACGAATCAATCACACTTTGTACTCCTCACTCAATGTCGTCAATTTACATTAATTGGATAGATGAGAAAGGTTTTGTGCCGTTTGTTATTCCCGCACTCTATCCTGAAAACGATAGTGCTTTCTTTGGTGGACTTGCTCCATACATTAAAGAACGTATCGCGAATAATCCTGAGTACATAGGGCAAGCGGTCGATGAGAGATTGGACTATGCGTTCTTGATGTCAAAGAAGATGCGTATCGGTAAGTCTAAGTTCAAATTGCAGTATGGTCTTGACGTTTCAGATAGTGATGACTTGCGTTATCCTCTGAAACTTTCTGACCTGATTGTTGATGACGTTGACGATGAGGTTGCACCACTTAAACTGATGTACTCTTCGATGCCTGAAAATATTTTATATCAAAAGCACAATGGATTCTCTAAAGATAAAGTTTACAGACCGTCGTATCGCTCAGAAGAGATGGCGGACTACGATTATCGTGTGATGTTTATTGATACCGCGGGACGTGGTAAAGATGAGTTAGGATTCTCAATAATCTTCCATTTGAATACAAGATTATTTGTCAAAAAACTGAGCGGTATGCAAGGTGGATATGATGATAGTGTTATGATAGAGTTGGCTGAATTGTGTGCCACGTATAAAATCAATACTGCGGTCGTAGAAGATAACTTTGGGGATGGTGCATTTACTAAAATGTTTGAGCCATTTATAATGAGGATTAGTCCTAAGACTGAGGTTGAGGGGATTAAAGTTTCGGGTCAAAAAGAAGTGAGAATAATTGAATCACTTGAGCCGATTATGAATCAGCATAGATTGGTTATGTCTCGTGAGGCGATGGTGGATGATTTACTTGCATCGAAAAGAGATTACTCTTGGACGTATCAGTTGTCACATATTACTCGTGAAAGAGATTCGTTAAAGCACGACGATAGATTGGATGCGTTGAGTGGTGGTGTTACTTATATGATGGAATGGATGAGTGATGATGAGGATAGGGGGATGGAGTTTCACGCAGAGAAAGAGGCTCAAAAGACTCTTGATTTTACACTTAAAATGTTTAATGGGCGACCTCGTAAAAGAGGTCACGCAAATTATGGAACGGGATTCTAATTATCTTTCCCCACCATAGGGGTGTTCATCAACGATGCCGTCGGCGTGCGCTTGAACAACAGATATTGCTCTCTCGTCGTCAAGCATTTCGCGCACCTCAACAATCTCAAGTCCCGTCTGTGCGATGAACATACCCTCTACCGCCATAAGCGCACGGAGTATGTCCCCATTTTCTAAACCAAACGGTGTCTTTGCAGACCCCGAATAGTCAACTTTCATATCACCGCTAGGATGAAAACTTATTAGTATATTACCAGCCATTATATTTCCTCTCTATTTATGTGTTCCCAAAAGTCAATCGCTTTGAGAATTTTATTTATTTGAATACTATCTTCCGATGTGCGCGTGTGGTATGAGTGCTCAAGCTTCTCAGCAAGATGCTCTTTAAGTAACTCAACCCTACGCATCACGATGTCAGATGGTATCTCAGGGACTTCGACATCCTCGCCATAAAGATAACTATCCTTTTGCACGGGAATCCTTTTCTAATGCAACAACGCGTTCGTTAGCGAACTGCATAGCCTCCGCCGCGGTTCTAAAACCCGTTATTGTTGCAACGTCATTGGCTTCATCTTTAGAATGAATCGCAAAGGTATGTTCTATCTTATCTCTAAGAATAATAGAGTGGTCACCACGACTGTAAATGTCGTATCGAAGTGTATCAATCATCTTGTTCCTCCAAGTATTTGTAGTAAGCTTCGTAAGTCTCAATCTTGACCGCCTCTTTTAAAACGTCATCTTTGTTACCAATACGCAAGCGATATTTCATTGAGGTAATCTTCGCCCATATTGCAAGTTCTTCTTTAGAATACATTTGCTCTAAACGCGCGATAGCCTCAACGCCGTCAACCATCTGATAATGTGTTGAATCAGGGTTGAGCAACGGGTGTGGTTTGTTCTTTTGCTTCTCTTGAATAGAATGAAATTCTCTATCCTCGTGAGTTTTGCCACTCATCACTTCCCCTTTAGTTTATTATATGCGTCGTCAACCAACGCTACAACGACTGCACGCATCGAACGGCGTTCCGCCTTAGCGATAGCCTTGATTTTAGTATGCGTGTCTCTGAGGACAGATACGTGAGTCTCCTCGTCTTTACTTTTCGGCATCTTCTTTCTCCATTTCTAACTGAATGTATTGAGTATCTATTCGCACCCATCCATTTTCTCTGTTGATGTATTCATCACCCTCTGCGAAGTAATCTTTAGTAACCTCGACTCGCGTACCCTCTACGGGTAGCTTAAACCATTTGTAAAATCTGCGACTATTCTTAACCATTAGTTCCGTCCTTTTTCAAAACTCGCTAAAGCTCTCGTAGCTTGAAGCAAAGTTTTCTTTTTGCTTATCTCAGTTCCATTGTGTGTAACAACGAAAAAACCATCCTCGTCCATATGTATTGCATATATCATTTTTCCTCCTCTAATTTTTTAAGTTCATCTATTGCTGTCGTTAACAACAACATTTGTTCATCGTTAGTCTTGTTGCATATCATACTTTGAATTATCAAGTGCATCAAGAGCGCCATTGTTTCGTTAGTCATTTTAGTACATCGCTTCGCATAAGTTACCGCTAGGTACGCAGTGCTTCATTGGCGTGTCATCAATAACAACGCTCGGCTTATTCTTCTTCAAGAACTTATCCATCATTTCCTTATCCGTCATCTTCTGTTCAGGGATAAGCTCATTTTCATCCACTCTCTCGCGATGTTCACGGTTGAGTTCGATTTGCTTTTGTATCGCAAGGTTAGAAACTTTCTTTTGTATCTTCGCCCGCGTCTTCTTGTAAACCTTTTTATGTTTACCCGCATCAGAGTTTACCTTACGTGTTGCCACGCGCTTCTCTTCTTTAGCTTTGAAGTCGTCCTCCTTACCAACGTATCTGTGTTTACCACAAGGCTTGACCCCGCCAAGAACAGCACGTCTGACCTCTTTTGAATTATTATCTTCGGGACAGTGTGGGCATATTCTGAAATGTCGGATTGGAACGATATACATCATCCGTCTCGTGCAGAAATAAATAGGTTTCGATTTAGTTTTTGATAACATTCGACTACACTCCCCGCATAAATTTGTCTTTCGTTTTACTTTAGATACTTTCACATCAGGGCAGTTCGCACATATGTGAGTGTATCTAACTTTCTCTCTATCTCCCGACCATCTAGCGTGAACAGATTTATGTGCCGTCTCACGACTAGCGCAAGCCCTACATTTCGTATCGGGTTTAGGTTTGTATGTAATCTCAGCAACGTCTCCGCACTCACATACTCTTTGATATGTTCTACGACTCATAACCCCTGCTCCATTACGTCCCAAACAGAATCCGCAACAAAGGCTTTACCGCCCGTGCGATTAATTAGTTCAAGATGAATCTTTTGCAGTGGTGTAGTGTTCTTGCGTTTACCAACACGTTTAACTTCAATAGCATAAAACTTTCCGCTATCCATAGTGCAAACAACGAGGTCAGGCGTTCCCGACTTAGATGCTTTTTCCACTTTGATAACGTAGTGACCGCCTTTCTCAAGGTACTTAACAATGTCACGTTGAATTTCTTGCTCACTTTGAATCTTTTTCATATCTAATTGTACCTCCACTTTACTTAAGGGAACTTAATAGTTCAGCTTGTGTCATA
>Ga0164318_10006004_pt1 | contig 11766 bp, 10 predicted proteins | sample GuaBasSedimGuay9_FD_113734 | JGI IMG/M metagenome (GOLD analysis project Ga0164318, IMG submission 113734) | Subseafloor sediment microbial communities from Guaymas Basin, Gulf of California, Mexico - Guay9, Core 4571-4, 0-3 cm | ecosystem: Environmental > Aquatic > Marine > Hydrothermal vents... | reverse complement strand
CATGGCAATGTTTTCAAGATGCATAAGGTTGACAGGTTCAAAGATTCGTGGTTGCTTTTCTTGTCTTTGTTTTTTAACCTTGAACCGTGGAACTGTGAACCTGAGTAGTTACATATTTTGTATATAGCATGATTTTTACCATACTAACAGGCTTGAGCCTTAGAAATCTCCGGTTTTGTGGAAAATGCTGCCAAAAAGACAGGTGAAACCGAAACCGTCTTGACAAGATCCAGAACTAAGGGTTATTATACCCCAGCTTCCTTGCTCCGGATAAAACCGGGGCTACTAACATCCGAGAGGAGGAACTATGAGAAAGTACGAAACCGTTTTTATTGTACACCCTGACCTTTCCGCGGAAGAACGCCAGCCTCTTTTCAAAAAGCTTACCAATTTAATTTCTGATCACCACGGCCTCCTCGTCAAAATTGATGAGTGGGGAGAGAGAAAACTTGCCTATGAAATCAAGAAACAGACCCGGGGCTATTACACCTTGATGGAGTTTTGCGGCAATGGAGACCTGGTCAAGGAGCTCGAACGAACCCTCCGGCTTGATGATGGAATCCTCAAGTACATGACGGTCCTTTTGGACAAAGGGGTTGATGTCGAGGCGATCAAGGCTGAAATAGAGGCGCGCAAGGAAAAAGAAGCGAAACCGGAGCCTGTACAGGAAGAGGTGCCCGTGCCTCAGGAACCGGCGATCGCGGTACAGGCCGAGGCTCCTGAAACTGCAATCGCGAAAAGCGAAGAGTCAGAAAAAACAATCGAGCTTGAACGACAAGAAGAGGAGACCACAAATGGCGACATATAAGAAGCGCAAAAGGATCTTTCACAGGAGAAAAATCTGTCGTTTCTGTGCTGACAGTAGCCTGACCATTGATTATAAAAATCCACGAACACTCAGGCTGTTTACCACAGAGCGGGGCAAGATTATCCCGAGACGAATATCAGGCAATTGTGCCAAGCACCAGAGGGAGTTGACCAAAGCCATCAAACGGGCGCGGACTATTGCGCTGATGCCCTATGTTGCAACCTTAAGTCCCTATTGACAATCCCGCGAAAGAGGATGGAAGTCTTGGCCGATATCATCTGTAACTGGCGGCATAGAGAATTTGCTGTAGCTATTGCAATCACCACATCGACTGTCGTGGCTGCCTTGTACCTTCCAATTGTTGGTTTGTTGGTGAGTATTTTCGTCCCCCTTCCATTCCTTTTTTATCGCTCAAAGCTGGGCCGTTCTTCCGGGGCCCTGATTCTGATTGCTGTTACATTCATTGCCGTGTTTATGATGGGCTCAAGGTCAATGGTCCAGGCTCTTTTCTTCTTTGAATTGGGCCTTGCAGGGTTGATTCTTTCTGAAGCCTTTGAAATGAATCTGTCTGTAGAAAAAACTGTTGCAGTTACAACTGGTGTCGTCGTCATAACAGCAGCAACAATCCTGACGCTTTATTCCATCTTTTTCACAAACAGTTTGTGGCAATTGCTATCCGATTATTTCAAAAGTAAGCTTCACCTTGCCCTATCAGTGTACAGGGAGATGAACGTATCTGAGGAACAGATCGGCATTGTTTCCCAATCCATGGAAGGTATCCTTTATGTTGTGCTTCGCATCCTGCCGGCCATTGCAGTTGCCTTGACCCTTTTTGTGGTCTGGAGCAATCTGCTTATAGCTCGCCCGCTTTTACGCAGCAGGCACCTCTTTTACCCTGATTTTGGTGAACTGAATGAATGGAAAGCACCTGAGCCCCTGGTCTGGGGGGTAATCGCCTCCGGCATTTTACTGATCATTCCCTGTGAAGGTTTAAAGATTTTGGGGCTCAATGGCCTGATTATCATGATGATGATATACCTTTTCCAGGGAATTGCTATTGTCTCTTTCTATTTTGAGAAAAAGCGATTCCCACCGGTACTTCGGGGGGTTCTGTACGGCATAATAGCAATGCAGCAGGTCGTTCTTTTCCTGATCGTTGCAATGGGATTTTTTGACATGTGGGTCGATTTCAGACGAATGAAAAAGGAGCCAAAGAAACAAAATGAAGGTAATACTCAGAGAAACAGTTGAATCGCTCGGGGCTGCCGGGGATGAGGTTTCTGTCGCCGACGGTTATGCCAGAAACTATCTCTTGCCGCGAAAGAAGGCGGTTTTAGCCACTCCCGGCAATCGCAAACTGCTCGAAAACCAAAAAGCCCGCCTTCAGCTTAAGGCTATGAAAGGCTTAACAAAGGCGGAGGTGCTGGCTAAAGAGATTCAGGGAACCGTATGCACCATTACGGCCAAGGTAGTTGATGGTGACAGGCTGTACGGTTCAGTGACAGCACGCGATATCGTTGAACAGCTAAAAGCCAAGGGCTTTGAGATAGACAAAAGAGCGGTCATGCTCTCCGAGCCTATCAAAAACCTTGGGTCATATATCGTGCCTCTTCAACTCCATCCTGATGTCAAATCAGAGATCACGGTAAAAGTGATCGCAGAAGAGGCTCCTGCTCGTAGGAGCGAGGCTCCGTCTCAGAGAGAAGACTGATGAGCACACAAGATCCGTGGTTACACAAAGTGCCTCCTCAGAATATTGAAGCCGAGCAATCTATTCTGAGTGCTATCCTGATCGACAATAAGGTCCTCCCCGAGGTACTGGAAATCCTTTCCAGGGAGGATTTCTACCGTGAGAGCCATCGAAAGATTTTTCAGGCTATGATAGAACTGTTCGAGCAAAATGAACCAGCCGATCTGGTGACTCTCAGCAACTTTTTGAGAGAAAAGGGGCAACTCGAATCGGTGGGAGGGGCTTCATACTTAGCAGAACTGGTAGACACGGTACCAATGGCTGCCAATGTTTCTCACTATGCCAGGATCGTTCAGGAAAAAGCCACCTTGAGGCGTTTGATTGAAAAAGCTGCTTCCATAACGAGCCGGTGTTTCGCAGACAAGGGAGATGTGGATGATGTGCTCGACTTTGCCCAACGCTCTATATTTGCTATCTCAGAAAATAAGATTAAGCCGTCTTTTTACGCCCTTTCTGATATTCTAACAGAGACATACGCCAGCGTACAGAAGGCATACGATAACAAGGTTCTTGTCACTGGTGTTCCAACAGGCTATCGTGGGCTCGATGAGAAAACCTCTGGATTACAACCCGGAGAGCTCATCGTGATTGCCGGCAGACCCAGCATGGGCAAGACGGCGCTGGCGCTCAACATCGCCCGAAATGCGGCCGTTGAAACGGGAATCCCTGCAGCCATTTTCTCGCTTGAGATGTCCAAGGAACAACTCGCCTTCCGGATGCTTTCGGCAGAAGCACGAATCGATGCCTCCCGGATGCGCGGTGGGTTTCTGAGCGAAACGGACCTTGCCCGTATTATCCGGGCTGCAGGTGCGCTTTCTGATATTCCCATCTACATCGATGATTCACCGACTATCTCGGCCCTTGAAATACGCGCCAAGGCACGCCGCATGAAAATGGAAAAAGGTCTGGGCCTCATTATCATAGATTACCTGCAGCTCATGAAGGGACGCTCTTCTGCTGAACGGCGAGAGCTCGAGATATCTGAGATCTCAAGGTCACTTAAGGCGCTGGCAAAGGAGGTCGACGTGGCGCTGGTGGCGCTCTCTCAGCTCAACCGTAAGGTGGAAGACAGAAGCAACAAGCGCCCGGTACTTTCTGATCTCCGGGAATCCGGTGCCATCGAACAGGATGCCGACGTCATCATATTTATTTACCGTGACGAGGTATATAACAGAGACGAAAATAATCCTAACAAAGGAATTGCAGAGCTCCTGCTTGCCAAGCAGCGCAATGGCCCTACCGGAACTGTGAAGCTGGCCTTTTTGGAAAGATATACCCGCTTTGAGGACCTTGCACCGGAAACAGAGCCGACGGTTTAGGCGATAGGTGAGAATTACAATGCAAACAGGTGATTTTTTAGACAAAGAGATTGAAACCCTCGACCTGGAAGCGCTCCAGAGCTTGCAGCTTGAGAGGCTAAAAACTACAGTTCGCAAGGCGTCTACTTCACCCTTTTATGCTAAGCGATTTAGAGAGCTCGGCTTGAGGCCCGAGGATATTCAATCGCTTTCGGATGTTGAGCACCTCCCGTTTACCACGAAGGATGACCTCAGGGGCGAGGCCTACCCATACGGTTTTCTTACTGTCCCCGGAGAGAATCTTGTCAGGCTTCACGCCTCCTCCGGTACCACAGGCAGGCCCACCGTGATCTTCCACACGAACAAGGACATCAGATCCTGGGCGCACCTTGTGGCGCGCTGCATGTACATGGCTGGCGTGCGCAAAGATGATGTCTTTCAGAATATGATGGGCTACGGCTTATTCACAGGGGGGCTCGGATTCCACTATGGAGCCGAGCTTTTGGAAACGCTCATAATTCCCGCGGGTCCCGGAAGCAGCAAGCGCCAGATTCGCCTCATGCAGGATTTTGGAACCACGGTCATTCATATAATTCCAAGCTATGCCCTTTACTTGCTGAAAGTCATGGCCGAGTTGGGTATTAATCCCAGAGATGACTTGTCTCTTCGGGTCGCATTCTTGGGAGCGGAACCCCACACGGAAGGGGTGCGTAGGCGGATTGAGGAAGCCTATGGGGTGGATGCCTTCAATTCATACGGGCTCTCTGAGATGAATGGGCCTGGGGTGGCCCTTGAATGTCCGTATAAAAATGGTCTGCACATATGGGAAGACAGTTATCTTGTGGAAATCATAGACCCCGTCACCCTAAAGCCTGTACCCGATGGGACTGAAGGGGAACTTGTCCTTACCAGCCTAAATCGGGACGCAATGTGCCTGCTCCGCTACCGTACGAAAGATATTACTCGTCTTCTTCCTGGACGTTGTCCCTGCGGGAGAACGCATCGCAGGATAGACCGCATCACAGGTCGTACCGACGACATGATTATCTTGAAGGGGGTAAATATCTTTCCCTTGCAGGTTGAAATGGTGTTGATGAGTATCCCTGAGGTCGGGAATAACTATCAGATTGTACTTGAAACTCATAATGGAATAGACACAATGCGGGTTCAGGTCGAAGTGGACTCTGAACATTTCAGCGAAGACATCCGGTATCTTGAAAAGTTGCAAAAAAAGATAGCCAGTGAGCTCAGGGGAGAGATATTGATCACCCCCCAGGTTGACCTTGTGGAACCAAACAGCCTGCCACGCTCTGATGGCAAGGCGATCAGGGTAGTGGATAAGAGGACTGTAACGGTAGGTTGATCCCGATGAGCATGTGGGATGATCATGCATGCAATGATGTTTTCAAAAACGTAAGTTGTTACATCGATTGTAATCAGTGACCACTGAGACCTCTGCCTAACCGTATTTTGACTTTGGCCGTTCAAAGGGGTTGTGCAAAGGTCGCGAGGCAGGAATTAAGCAATCAAAGTTTATGGACATATAGGCGGACTCAAGGCAAATCAGGTCCGCCGTCTTGAAAATCTTTATCGCCGAAGAACATCACCTTCCTACGTTGCTTCGCCAGAACTGGTTAAGGCTATCTGCCTGCTTTCTTTTGAGATTCGGCGTCAAATCGGTGTCTTGATCGACCGTCAGGGCTGGATAGCCCATGTCATTGTGGGTGATCACAAGCAGATTGTAATCCCGAATCTCGAAAAATATCGCTCCGGCGGGGGTCGCCTTAAAGGGCTTCGCTGTGTCCATACCCACCTGAAGGATGAACCTCTGACACAGGATGACCTCATGGATCTCGCCCTCCTACGATTGGACCTGATGGCTGCTGTAACCATGGACAAAGAGGGGCGTGCATACCGGATTCATGTTGCCCACCTGTTGCCGGAAGAAACAGACGGTGAAAACTGGCGGATTCTTCCCCCGATTACCCCTGCAGAGCTTGCCATTGATTGCGTGGGGCTCATCCGGTCCCTTGAGTCAGAATTTGCTCGGAAAGTAAGTGCGCAGAAGGTAAAAAAGAAGTGGGAAAGGGCAATCCTTGTAAGTGTTACCACAGCTTCAAGGCGTGCGGCCGAGGATTCCATGGCTGAGCTCCGGGAGCTTGCCGATTCATCCCGGATTGCAGTCGTAGGCTCTGTTATCCAACACCGGCAGAAAATAGATTCCCGCTTTCTCCTGGGAGAAGGAAAACTGAGCGAATTGGTGGTCTTTGCGCTTCAAAAAGGGGCGGATCTTTTGATATTTGATCAAGAGTTAAACCCATCTCAGGTCCGCTCCATCACGGATCTCACGGAACTCAAGGTCATAGACCGAACCCAACTTATCCTCGACATATTTGCCCAGCATGCACGCAGCCGTGAAGGAAAAATTCAAGTCGAGCTTGCCCAACTCAAGTACCTGTTACCCCGGCTTGTCGGCAAGGGTACCAGCATGTCTCGCCTCACCGGTGGTATTGGCGGCAGGGGACCAGGCGAGACCAAGCTTGAGATTGACAGACGCCGCGTCCGGGATCGCATAGCCCATCTTGAAAATCTTCTCGTCTCTGTCCAGAAACAGCGCTCACAGCGCCGTGCCAGGCGGACCAAAAAGGGGCTTCCAATCATTTCTATTATTGGATATACAAACGCGGGCAAATCTACGCTCCTGAATACGCTCACTCGCAGTTCGGTGCTGGCGGAAAGGAGACTGTTTGCCACTGTTGATCCCACCAGTCGCAGAAAAAAATTGCCAAAGGATACAGAAGTTATTATTACTGACACAGTTGGCTTCATCCGTGACCTTCCAAAAGAACTTGTTGTGGCTTTCCGATCCACCTTGGAAGAACTTGAAGATGCCGACTTGCTTCTTCATGTGATTGATATAAATAATCCGAGGTTTCCAGACCAGATCAAGTCTGTAGAGCGAATTCTTGAAAACCTCCACCTGAACCACATCCCGGTGTTGAGGGTCCTGAACAAGCAAGACCTATTAGATCCGAAAGCCGTAAGTGAGATTGCCCGCAAATGGAGGGGTATTCCCATTTCTGCCAGGGCCCCCGGTACCCTTACACGATTGCTTGGCGAGATAGAAACTCACATCAGCCGAGTGATGAGACGTTCAAGCTGGCCGGGACAGCAAAAGCCTCAAAGTGCTGCGGCGCACTTCGTGTAGAAAGTTGGATTTCGTAAAAACAAATCGACCAATGTCATAAAATTTGCTCCCCGCAAGCCTTGACATTATATCTTTCCACTGTTAGCAGACAAAGTCAGGTTTAAACGGGCCGCTGCCTAAACAAAAATTCCTTTGAGCGGTCATTAAAACGTTTTTTGCTAACAAATCTTGGCGAAGCGGAAGATCAGCGATGTCAACTGTTTGAGCCCGGAGGGCGAGTTTTGACACCGCCTGTAGCAAGCCTTAGATTTGTCAAAAAACGTTTTAGACCAAGCGAAAAGGGATTTGGGTAACAGGCCGTAAATTGCTTGCATATGCGTGATGTTGCGGTTTACGAAGATGTCTGAAAAATGATGCTTGCAGTCGTTGCAAAGGTTTTCACACAAATGGATATGTCTGGTATGCCGGATAAAGGTGGCTGGTTATGAGGGCCTTTTTAAAAGAATTGGTTGTGCTTGCCGCAATCTGTTTGGCGGCAGGGTGCTCCACTGCATGGCAGCAAATCGACTCCTGCAACATATCCCGGGAACCAAAAGGGGTTGCCTCTGCATCACCACCAGCAGTCAAGGCGACTGATTTGCGATACCGGGATGTTACAGCCAAGACTGCAGCCTCGTTGACCCCAACCGTCTCCCCTGCTGATTGTCTCATGCCTGCAGAGGGAAACCAGGTGGTGAAAGCCCCGCCCCGGATGGAGGAAAAGGTTTCTGAAGCTACTTCCGCAACCGAGTCCCCCCATAGAAACACCCTTAAAAAATCCCAGCAGCTCCTCGATGAGGCCCTGGAATTCTGCACGGCTTCGCAGGATTTTTGGGCACACGGAGATTTTGAAAATGCCATTGCTTCCCTGGATCAGGCCTACAGTCTGATCCTGCAGGCCGATACCAATGATGACCCGAAGCTTATCCAACAAAAAGAGGATATACGTTTCATGATCTCGAAACGGATGCTTGAGATCTATGCCTCACAACATACGGTGGTCAACGGCAACCATGATGCCATCCCGATGGTCATGAACCGCCATGTTCGAAGGGAAATCAACCTCTTCAAGGGGGCGGAAAGGAATTTCTTTATCAGGGCTTACAAGCGATCCGGGAGATATCGCATGCGAATACTCAAGGCGTTAAAAGAAGCAGGACTTCCTGAAGAACTTTCATGGCTGCCACTGATAGAGAGTGGATTCAACGTAAAGGCCCTGTCTCGGGCTCGAGCCTTGGGTTTGTGGCAATTCATACCTTCAACAGGGTACAAATTCGGCCTCAAAAGAGATCAATGGATAGATGAACGGATGGATGTAGACAAGTCCACACAGGCAGCAATCGCCTACCTTCGAGAACTTCACAATATCTTCGGGGACTGGTGTACGGTGCTTGCAGCATACAACTGCGGGGAAGGAAAGGTTTTGCGGGTTATCAGAAACCAAAACATAAACTATCTTGACAACTTCTGGGATCTCTTTGAAAAACTTCCATGGGAAACCGCTCGATATGTACCACGATTTCTGGCGGCCCTCTTTATCGTTAATAACCCCAAGCAATTTGGGCTTGATTTAACAGATCCTGATCCGCCATGTGAGTGGGAAGTAGTGACCACTTCCAAGCAGCTTCACTTGGCAGATATAGCTAAAGTGCTGGGGATGTCGGAGAAAAGCCTTGTGATGCTCAACCCTGAGCTCCGCTACAAGATAACTCCGCCCACATCGTACGAACTGAAGATACCTGAAGGTAAAAGGAGTCTCTTAATCGCAAAAATGGATAAGCTTCCGGCCTACATTCCATCAAGTAGGCTGTATTCGTATCACCGGGTACGACCTGGCGAGACACTCTCACAGCTGGCACGGCGTTATCACACCAGTGTCCGTGCCATTAGCAATATGAATAACATACGAAGGGAAAACTTCATCAGGGCAGGACGGAGATTAAAGATCCCAACAGGCCGGAGATGGCCTGTCTATGTCGCAACAAGCAAGGCTTCTTCTCTTCAATCAAAATCGATCGAATACCACGTCAGGCGCGGGGACTCGCTATGGCTCCTGGCAAGGAGATACAAGACAAATATCCAGCAGATCATGCGGTTAAACGGCATGAAGTCCACCCGCCTCCATATCGGACAAAAGCTGATCATACCCAAAGGAACGCATCAGCCCCCGCCGCGCGGGTCAACAGCCAAGTATCGAGTAAAACGGGGGGATAGCCCCTATCAAATTGCCATGCGGCATAACATGAAGCTGGAACGGTTTCTTCGCCTCAACAAACTCACCCCGAGGTCCAAAATATACCCTGGACAGGTGTTTCTCGTAGATGTAGAATAATTTAAAAAGGCCCCCGTAGCTCAGGGGATAGAGCAAAGGATTCCTAATCCTTGTGCCGCAGGTTCGATTCCTGCCGGGGGCACCAATTATTCCACACCATTTACGTTCCTTAAGCGACCCTGCTTTTACCGCTTAGCCTCCTTTCATCCCCACGCCGGCCACCGACGTGCCGCAGCTGGGGCAGTGGCCGCCAGGCTGGACGCGGTTCTCCAGAATCTGGTAGCCAAGGCGCCGGATCAGCGTCTGCCCGCATTTGTGACAAACGGTATTGGACTCACCCGGCAGGTTGCCTATGTAGATATACCGCAGTCCTGCTTCCAGTCCGATTTCCCGGGCCCGGTCCAGTCTCTCAACAGGCGTGGGGGACACATCTGTCATCTTGTAATTCGGAAAGAAGCGGCTGATGTGCCAGGGGGTATCAACTCCCAACTCCTTGGCCACGAAATCCGCTGCGTCCTTCAGTTCTCCATCATCGTCGTTAATCCCGGGAATGACAAGAGTGGTCACCTCCAGCCAGATGCCCAGCCGCTTCATCACTTTCATCGTGTCCAACACCGGCTGCAGCCTTGCCCCCACGTACGTGCGGTAAGTCTCGTCTCGGAAGGCTTTCAGGTCGACATTGGCCGCATCGAGATAGGGCTGAAAAGTCTCTAACATCTCCTCGGTCATGTAACCATTGGTGATGTACAGGTTGGCTAATCCCGCCTCATGTGCCAGGTGAGCCGTATCATAGGCATACTCGAAGAAGATGGTCGGCTCGGTATATGTGTAGGCGATACTGCGGCAGCCGGCCTTTTGAGTTGCAGCAACGACCTGTTCGGGGCTTGCTGTTTCCCCCAAGATAAGATGTCGCTCGCGCACCATCTGGGAAATATCCCAGTTCTGACACCAACGGCAGCGGAAGTTGCATCCCGGGGTTGCGATAGAGTAGGCGGCCGAGCCGGGGTAGAAGTGAAACAGCGGTTTCTTCTCTACAGGGTCCACGTGCTGGGCGATCGTGCGTCCATAGACCAAAGTGTAGAGAGTTCCGCCCCGGTTTTCCCGAACCCGGCAGATACCGTTGTTGCCATCGGCGATGAGGCAACGGTGAGCACACAGGTTGCAGCGCACCTTGCCCTCCGGTAGCTTTTCGTACAGCATAGCTTCTTTGGTGGCATCCATCTAAGTTTCCTCCTTCCGATAACTCCTTTAATCAGGGTCAATACATCACTTCATCAGGGTTTCATATGCCTTTTGAATCGCGACGAACTTTTTGTGGGCAAGGTCTTGAAACTCGTTGCCGAGGTGCTGGACCTTGTCGGGATGGTATTTTGCAACCAGCCTCTTATAGGCCTGTTTTATCTCTTTTTTCGAGGCACCCGGCTGAAGGCCGAGTATGCTATAAGGGTCTTCGTCCTCAGGCATCCCTTTATCTTGCGCACTCTCCTTCCCGGCGTAAGCCGAAGATTTATTGCTTGCCTGGTGTCCCTTTTTCAGCCTGGACGTCCACCACAGCACAAGGGCGAATACTGCAAGGTCATCAAGCCAGCCGGGACCAAGCATACAGTCCGGTAACACATCACATGGGTTAACAAGATACAAAAAGGCTATTAGCCAGGGCAGATATTTTTTGATCATTTTTCCGAAAGCCTCAAAAAATGAACAAAACCACTTGCAATCAGGGAAAAGATGATTTATTTTTCCAGTTGCATGAACAGTTGAGATCTTTGAAGGAGGTTATAAAATTGCCACTGTACGAATTTCGCTGTTCAAAATGCGGCCATGAATTTGAAGAAATAGTCTTCCTTACAGACAAGGAACCCATAAAGTGCCCAAAGTGCGGCGCATCCAATCCTGAGCGCCTGTTGTCGATGTTTTCCTCCAGTAGCTCATCTTCGGACACACCAAGCTATACCGCATCCTCGTGCAGCACATCTCACGGGGGATTCTCTTGAGCATAAACCGTATCAGCAGTTCGCTGATGGATATAGATGAAAAGTAATTTTTTAGGTTCAAAGTTCCGTAGTTCACGGTTCTTGGCCCGTCCACGGGCTTGCTTGCTGAACGGCAAAAACTCGGCTCACCGCGGTAGCTGCCAAACCGTTTTTTTGTGATCTTTCCCTGGAATGATAACACTAAGTGGGTGTAAACCGCAACCGGCTCTTTCCCTTGACCACAACCTCTTGTTCTGATAAACATTTCGTATCAGTTTAGATTTTTGAAAATGTTATTGCGGACAGGCCATCCGATTGGAGACTGGCTCACTGTCTGAGTTTGAGACGGTCTCCAATCGGATGGCCTGCCCGTTCCTTATCTCTGTTTTTTGAAAGGGCCAAAACGATACATAATTTCCAATCTTGCTGAAAGGAGCTGCCGATGGATCTGTACGAAGCGATCAGAGGGCGAAGAAGT
>Ga0164318_10006003_pt1 | contig 11767 bp, 10 predicted proteins | sample GuaBasSedimGuay9_FD_113734 | JGI IMG/M metagenome (GOLD analysis project Ga0164318, IMG submission 113734) | Subseafloor sediment microbial communities from Guaymas Basin, Gulf of California, Mexico - Guay9, Core 4571-4, 0-3 cm | ecosystem: Environmental > Aquatic > Marine > Hydrothermal vents... | reverse complement strand
ATTTGAACCTGGTGTGGATGCCCGGGCGGTGGTGGCGGACAGCGCGGTGCTTGCCGGCCAGGTGACGATTTCTCCCGGCGCCTGCGTGGGAGAGGATTCCATCCTTCATGAAGGGGTGGTGCTGTGTCCGGGGGTGGTGGTTGGCGCCCATTGTGAAATTGGCGCTGGCACTATTATTTATCCCAATGTGACCATTTATGACGGCTGCCGCATCGGCGAACGCTGTCGGATTCACGCCGGCACCGTCATCGGCAGTGACGGGTATGCTTTTATCTGGGATGGGCAGCGGCATCGCAAAATTCCCCAGGTGGGCATCGTGGAGATTGGCAATGATGTGGAAATCGGCGCCAACAACACCATTGACCGGGCTTCGCTGACCGTTACCAGGATTGCCGACGGGGTGAAAACCGACAACCTGGTCCAGGTTGCCCATAACGTTCAGGTAGGTGAGCACTCGCTGCTGGTGTCCCAGGTGGGGATTGCCGGCAGTACGGTGATTGGGAAGAATGTTATTCTGGCCGGGCAGGCGGGAATAACCGGGCACCTTGAGATTGGTGATGGGGCGATTATTGGTCCGCAGACCGGGGTCAGTCGCAATATTGCTCCGGGGGAAGTGGTATCGGGCTCTCCCCAGATGCCGCACCGGGATTGGCTGAAAACCGCCGCCGTTTTTTCTCGGCTGCCGGAAATGCGTCGACAGCTTCGCGACCTGGAGCGGCAGGTGGAAACCCTTCAAAAACAATTAGATGACGTAATTGGTGAGAATGATGATTGATATTAATCAAATTATGGCTTATCTGCCTCATCGTTATCCCTTTCTGCTGGTTGATCGGATCCTGACTCTGGAATCCGGCAAGCGGGTAGTCGCCAAGAAAAATGTAACCATCAACGAGCCATTTTTTGATGGACATTTTCCTGGAAATCCGGTGATGCCGGGGGTCTTGATCGTCGAGGCTCTGGCTCAAGCCGGCGGCATCTTGTCCCTGCACAGTGAAGGACTTTCCCTGGGTGATGGCAGCAGCAGCCGGAAGGTATATTTCCTGGGCATTGACAAGGCCCGCTTCCGCAAGGTGGTCCAGCCCGGAGACACCCTGATCCTGGAGGTTGAAATCACCCACAATCGGGGCAATATCTGGAAGTACCATGGGGAAGCCAAGGTTGACGGCGTCGTTGCCGCCGAGGCGGATATGGTTGCCAGTATTAATTAATGTTCATCCGGGAACTGCCGTTTCCGGATGAGTTGTTAGCTGTCAGCCTTTAGCTTAACAAGTTGTTTTTTCAATGTTTCACTGAAAATTGACTGCTGATTTCTGCAAGTGTTCATCGGAAAATAGAGGTTTCCGAAGGTACACTGATAGGCTTTTTTTCATGTTTATCGAAGTGGAGCAGCTTCATGAGGAGATGTTGTGCCTGAGATTCATCCCACCGCCGTCGTATCACCACAGGCTTCCCTTGCCGGTGATGTGATCGTCGGTCCCTACGCGGTTGTCGAGGGGAATGTCGTCCTGGGTGACGGCGTGAAAATTGATCATCATGCAACCGTAACCGGCGATACGACTCTCCATGCCGGTTGCCATGTTTATCCCTATGCCCTGGTGGGGACGGATCCCCAGGATTTAAAGTTCAAGGGCGGCAGGAGCGAGCTGGTGATCGGGCGGCATACGGTTATTCGCGAATATGTCACCGTCAGTCGCGGCACGCCCACCGGCGGCTTCGTTACCAGGGTCGGCGACCATTGTTTTCTGATGGCCTATTGTCATGTGGCCCATGACTGTCAGCTGGGCAACCAGATTATCATGGCCAACGCGGCCACCCTGGCCGGCCATATTGTTATCGAAGACCAGGCGATTATTGGCGGGCTGGCGGCCATTCACCAGTTCTGCCGGATCGGTGCTTTCGCCATGATCGCCGGCATGGCCGGCGTCAGCCAGGACGTGCCGCCCTACTGCCTGGCCTCGGGGAACCATTCCCGCCTGCATGGCCTTAATTTAATTGGTTTGAGAAGGCAGGGCTTTTCCCGGGAAACCATCAAGGTGCTCAAGGAAGTCTACCGCATCCTTTTTCGCACCCCCGGCCTGGGACTGGCGCCGGCCATGGAAGAGGTTGAACGCCAGTATGCCCACGTTCCTGAAGTGGTTCACATGCTGGAATTTATCCGTGCCTCTGAACGGGGAATCTGTCGAAAATCATGAGTGAACATAATATTCGGGTTGGGGTGGTCGGCGTCGGCCACCTGGGCCGCTACCATGTGCAGAAGTATGCTGACATGCCCGGCGTTGACTTGGTGGGCGTCGTTGACTTGAACCGGGAGCAGGCCCGAAAGGTCGCCGAGCAGCATGGCACCAGGGTTTTTGAAGAGCCGGCGGCCCTCTACGACCAGGTTGACGCGGTGTCGGTAGTGGTTCCCACCGTTGATCACTATGCCGTGGCCAGCCAGGCCCTGGAGGCCGGGCGAGACGTCCTGCTGGAAAAACCGATTACGGCGGTTATTGAGGAGGCTGAGAAGTTGGTGGCGCTGGCCTCAGCCGGGAACCGCATTTTGCAGGTCGGGCACTTGGAGCGTTTCAACCCGGTCTTTACCGCGGCGCTGAAGTTTATCAATCAGCCCCGCTTCCTCGAAGTTCACCGGTTGTCTTCCTTTACCTTTCGCAGTGTTGACGTTGACGTGATCCTGGATTTAATGATTCATGATCTGGATCTTATTCTCTGCCTGGTGAACAGTCCGGTAACCGAGATCTTTGCCGTTGGGGTTCCCGTTCTTTCCGACCAGGTTGATATTGCCAATGTCCGGGTTCACTTTGCCAATGGCGCGGTCTGTAATCTGACCGCCAGCCGGGTTTCGGCCCAGCGGGAACGAAAAATCAGGATTTTCCAGCCCAATATCTACCTTTCAATGGACTTGGGGAATTTTTCCCTGGTCCAATGTGAAAAAAAAGAAATGGATTACTATTCTCCCATTCCCAATATCAAGGTGCAGAAACATGAATTTCCCGAAGCTGATTCATTGAATCTGGAATTGACTTCCTTTATTCGCTGCGTGCGGGAGCGAACCAGGCCCGAGGTTTCCGGGGAGGACGGACTGGCGGCGCTGAAAGTGGCCACCAGGATAAAGGAGATCATGGAAAAGCAGCAGCTGTTGTCATGAACTGCCGCGTACATTTTGATCCATGGCCGTATGTTCCGCGACTGGATCCTAGAACATGACCGCCGCCAAAACCATGAGAATCTGCATTGTTTCCGGTGAAGATTCGGGTGATTTCCACGGTGCCAATCTGGCCCGGGCCCTCAGGAAGAAGCAACCGGGGCTGATTATTGACGGCATCGGCGGCCGGCAGATGGAGGCCGCCGGCGTTTCCCTGGTTTTTCCGTCCGCACGTCTGGCGGTGGTGGGCATTACCGAGGTGATTGGCCGTCTGCCGGCAATTTATGCCGGCTGGAGCTGTCTGAAAGCCTACCTGCGGCAGCAGCGGCCGGATCTGGTGGTCCTGATAGATTTTCCCGACTTTAATCTTTATCTTGCCGCTCCCCAGGTGAAAAAGCTCGGCATTCCCCTGGTCTATTACATCAGCCCGCAGCTTTGGGCCTGGCGGCGGGGGCGCATCAGACGAATCAAGGCCCTGGTTGACCGCATGCTGGTCATCCTGCCTTTTGAGGAGGAATTCTACCGGGAGTCGGGAGTTCCCGTCTGTTATACCGGGCACCCCCTGGCCGATGTCTTTGCGGGTTTTACCCCGTTGTCCCGGGCGCAGCGGCCGTATATCGCCCTGCTGCCCGGCAGTCGCCCAACGGAAGTACGGCGGCTGCTGCCGATGATGCTGGAAACGGCGTCCTTGATTCGCAAAACCCATCCGGAACAGCAGTTTCTCCTTCCCCTGGCTCCTTCACTGAGTTCTGACTTCATTGAGACCCTGCTCCCTTCCCCCTGTCCCTCATGGTTGCTGCTGGTTCGCGAACCGTTGTCAAGCTGCCTGCGCCGGGCCTTTTTCGCCCTGGTGGCTTCCGGCACCGCCACCCTGGAAACGGCCCTGGCCGCAGTTCCCATGGTGGTAGTGTATCGGATTGGTCTTCTCTCCTACCTGATCGGCAGGAAGTTGATATCCGTTCCCCATATCAGCCTGGTGAACCTGATTGCCGGCCGTGAAGTGGTTCCTGAACTGGTGCAGGCCGAGGCGGAACCCCGGCGCATCTATGAAAAAGCGGTGGAATGCCTTGATAATTCCGAAAAATACGCCCGGGTGCTTGCGGATCTCCAGGAAGTGCAAAAGCGGCTGGGTGCCGCCGGGGGAACCGACCGGGCGGCGGAGGAAGTGCTGGCCTGTCTGCGACAGTTCAAGCCGGGGGGATGGACATGATGATGGCGATGATTTATCTTTGCTGCCTGCTGCTGTTTCTGTTGTTGACTTTCCGGTTGATCGCTTACCTGTTCCGCTGGTTTGAAATCAGCAACCGGCCTGACTACCAGCCGCCCCCGGTTGAGGTATCCCCTCACTTTTCCGGCGTTCTGGCCGCGGATAAGCTCCGGGAAGCGCTGCTGGAATCAGGCAGCACCCTGGTGATGGTTTCCCTGCTATTGGCTGCCTGGCTGCGGCGGCAATGGCGGCGGGTCAGGGGATGGCCGCGCACTTTGGCGCCTGACGGGCAGACAGAGCTCATTGTCCTGGTTCCCGGGTACCTGATGAATGAGGGCTGCATGTGGGTGCTGCGTTGGCGCCTGCGGCGTGACGGCTTCAAGGTGGTGGTTTTCGAACCGGGCGGCAAAATGCTGCCCATTGATGAACAGGCGGACCTGCTTGGGGAGTTCATCCAGCGGACTGCGGGTTCGTCATCCCGGTCGTTAACCCTGGTCGGCCACAGCATGGGTGGGCTGGTCTGTCGGTGGTATGCAGGCAGCGGTCACTGTGACCCGCAGAGGTTAAAGCGGCTCATCACCATTGGCACTCCCCACCGGGGCACCATGCTCTGGTCATTGGGAATCGGGCCCGCGGCCCGTGACATGAGACCGGGATCTCCCTTTTTAGCCCGGCTGTCCTCCTGCCGGAATCTACAAAATACCTGCCAATGTTTTTCCATCGCTTCGGACTTTGATGAACTGATCATTCCCAACGAGCATGCCGTCTTTCCCGGCGCCGAACATCACACCGTTCACCTGGTCGGCCATTTTCGACTGGTTTTGAGCGCCAGGGTTTATGCCCTCGTGTACCAGTGCCTGAAAAAATCTTGAAATTCCCGTTTTTGAGATTATAATCAGTAGGTAGACAGTCCGGTTTTTTTTTAAGATAGGCTGTCGGCGGTCAATGTTTGTGGTGCATGATGGAAAGATTAGTGGTTACGCGGGATACTGAAAGGAGCTGCGCATGAAAATTGGCGTCATCAGCGACACCCATGGTTCTGCATCAGCCTGGCAGCAGGCTATGGACGGGCCATTTAACGATGTTGATTTTATCTTCCATGCCGGGGACGTTCTGTACCACGGGGCCAGGAATCCCTTTCCCTTCGGTTATCAGACCGGCGAGCTTGCCGACTTGCTGAACAGCAGCCCGGTTCCTGTATTGATTGCCGAGGGAAACTGCGATTCCGCCGTGGATAAATTGGTGTTGAATTACCCGATTCAGCCGCTGGTCTTTTCACAGCTGGAAGGGGTGCGTTTCTGCGTTGTGCACGGCGACCAGGGAGGCATGGCTGATTTTCTGCGCACCGCGCACCGCTACCGGGCCGATTTCCTGATCACCGGCCATTCCCATATCCGCCGTCTGCAGCGGGAAAACCATGTCATTCATCTTAATCCAGGCTCGGCGGCGCTGCCGAAAGACCATATCAATGGTTCCGTCGGCGTCATTGATACCCTGCAGCGCTGGGTGAATATTATTGACCTGGAAACCGGTGAAATCCTAAGCAACCTGGAATTTGCCGCTAAATAGCGTTTACCCGGAAACCGCCGTTTCCCGGATGAGCTGTGAGCGGTCACCTCTAGCTGTTAGCTTGGCAAGCTGTTTTTTCAGTGTTTTGCTGAAAGCCGACTGCTGTCCGCTGAAAGCGTTGATCGGGAAATGTCAGTTTCCAGATAGACAGCCAGCCTTCAGTTGCCGGGTTGGCTTGCCAACTTCCCTTTCGGTGATGTTCTTTCCCGAAACGTTGCTTCCTGTTTCCCTTTTCATTTTTCATACAGCGATGGTTCACCCCTGGGCCTGGTTTTGAAGCGCCGGTGGACCCAGAAGTAGTCTTCGGGCATCAACCGGATGGCCTCTTCAATGCGGCGGTTCATCAGGGTGGTGTCGGCAATGGTGTCGTCGGTGGGAAATGGTTCAAGGGGCGGCAGGAAAACCATTTCAACCCCCCTGCCGTAGGGAAGGAAGCGGCTGCAGCAGGGAATGACCACGGCGTCAGCCAGCTTGGCAAAGCGGCTGAGGGTGGGATAGGTAGCCGTCTGGATGCCGAAAAAAGGCACGAAGACGCCGCGCCGTCGTCCCGGATTCTGGTCTGGCAGGTAGTAAAAGGTGGTGCCTTGGCGCAGGAGCTTGATCAGGGTTTTCAGCGAGGCGTTGCGTTCAATCATGATGCCGCCGTACCGGCAGCGCCCCCGGTAGATCTGCCGGTCAAGAACCGGGTCATGCACCCTTTGATACATGCTGACCCCGGGACATTCAAGGGAAAAGCACATGCCCCCCAGCTCGAGGCCGAGAAAGTGGGGAGCCAGGAAAATAATCGGGCGGCCGCTGGTTTTTACCTGCTCGTAGATTTCGCGGTGGCGGTAGCGGATCAGGCGCTTGAGACGCTTTTTGGAAGCCACCCAGCTGACGCCGGTGCTGAACAGGGCCGTACCCAGGGCGGCAAAATGACGGCGGGTCAAACGATCGATTTCTTTGGCGGAAAGTTCCGGGAAGCAGAGTTCGAGGTTGCGGCGGGCTATGCGGCGCCGTGAACCCACCAGGTAGTAGCCCAGGCTGCCGACCACGGTTCCCAGACCCCAGAGCAAGGGCAGGGGCAGATAGCCAAAGGCTCTGGCGATGCCGACCAGCATCCATGACGGCCAGTAGCGGGGATGGTGAAGGGATGCGCTCATGGGGTGGCTGGGTTAAAAGAAATACTTGCTGCGGGGCGACAATTCCTCCTGGCTGAATGACCGGTATTCCCGGTCGACCCGGTTGATCAGCCTGATGGTCCGGTAGCGCATGGCTTTCTTGGCTTCAGTTAGAATTTTCAACCCGGTTTCCCGGCAGCGTTTGCAGGCCTGGATGGGGATCTCGATGCCCAGGCACCGCTCATGGATCGAGGACCTGCTTTCGATAACCCTCAAACCGGCGCAGGATGAGCAGATCATGACCTTTTCCGTCTGCTCGTCGCTGATGCCGTCAGTATCGTAGTAGACCGATTTTGTCCGGCTGAAAAAATCTCCCTCCTTGCCGACCGGTTCGACCGGCCGCCGCTGCTGGCTCATGATTTCCCGACAGAGATTTTCGATATAATCATCGACTTTTGCCGACTGCCGGATTTTTTCCGGATCGTAGTCCGGTTCCCTGACCTGGCTGTAATCCACTCCGGCCATGGCCAGGACAATGCCCAGGTTGACGTAAGGCAGGGCTCCCTGGATGGCGTAGCCGCCTTCCAGGACGGCGATGTCGGGATTCAGCTTTTCATTGAGCCTGGCGTAGCCCTGGGCGGAAAAACTCATGTTGGTGATCGGGTCGGTGTAGTGGTTGTCCTGGCCGGCGGAATTGATAATCAGGTCCGGTTTGAAATCCTCCAGGATGGGCAGGACGACCTCGTCGATGACGTAAAGAAAACCGTCGTCGGAAGTCTGGGGCGGCAGGGGAATGTTGATGGTTCTGCCGATGGCGTTCGGTCCGCCCCGCTCGTTGAGAAAGCCGGAGCCGGGATAGAGGGTGCGCCCGTCCTGGTGCAGGGAAATGAACAGGGTGTCGGGGTCGTGCCAGTAAATGTTCTGGGTTCCGTCTCCATGGTGGCAGTCGGTGTCGACGATCGCTATCCGCCGGTGGCCGTAGGTTTCGCGGATGAATTCGATCATTACCGCTTCATTGTTGACGTTGCAGAAGCCACGGTTGCCGTGCACCACCTTCATGGCGTGGTGACCAGGCGGGCGGACGATGGCAAAAGCCTTGTCCACCTCTTTGTCCATTACCAGCTGGGCGGCTTTGATCGCCCCCCCGGCGGCGATCAGGTGTGATTCCGTGGTTACCGAGTCAACGTCGGGATAGCAGAAATGGGTCCGGTCAATATCCTCCGGCTCGGCAATGGCCGGCTTGTACTCATTGATGCCCTTGATGTCGAAAATGCCTTCTTCCCGCAGCTGGTCCTGGGTATAAAGCAGACGCTCCTCACGCTCGGGGTGGGTGGCGTCGATGGCCCAGTCATAGGCCGGGAAAAAGATAACTCCCAGTTTATTTTTGGCCTCAATCATGGTGTTGTCAGTCCTTGCCGGTACGCGCGATCAATGCCGGGCTTCAGCTGGCAGCTGACCCGGATATTCCTGCCGACGGTAAAATAGTTGTTGATCATATTGAAAACATCCGCTTCGATGGTTTCGATGTCATTTTCATCAATGTGCTGATGTCCGTGGAGCTTCAGGTAGTCCGCCAGTGACTCCCTGCCCCTGGAAACGGCATCGTCGAGGGAATACTGGAACGGTATTTCCTCGGCAATGTCCAGTTCCGGAATGATCAGGGTTTTCTTTTCGGTGTCAGCGAAAAGTTCCAATTCCATGGTCGAGCGGGTGAGGGCGGCGCCGATGGCATTGGCAATGGCGTAATCGTGGGGAACGGTTGCCGGCATGGAGAATCTCTTGCCCAGGGTGTCGGCCAGGGCGGCGGCCGGGCCGCCCATGACATAGAGCTTTTCCGGGGTCAGCTCGGGGCCGGAAAGCATTTCATGGACCGTGTAAACCGGCCGATTGTTAATCTCCTGGATCAGTTCCCTGGTTGCTTCCATAATGCTGGAAACGGCCAGGTCGATGACCTGGGCAGCCAGCTCCGGCAGGGGGAGGCCAAGGTTTTTTGCCAGTTTGGCCATCCCATCCATGGAGGCCTGTTTGTTTCCGGCCATGGACACTCCCTGCACGTTGCAGGCGTCAATCAGGGTGGGTTTGGCACCGCCGAAAGCCATGGCCGGTCCGTGGCGCTGCGGTCCTACCGTCAGTTTCTCCTGGTTGACCTGGATGAGAGAATCGCCGCCGATGCCGATGGAACGGGTGATGATGGCTTGAACCAGGGTGGCGTGACCCCCGAGGGCGATGCCTTCTTTTTGCAGCAGTGGGGAACCGGCGGCAAAAACGGCAATGTCGGTGGTGGTGCCGCCGATGTCGAGAATAACGGCGTCGTCGTCAATGTCGCAAAGGGCGACGATGCCCATGACGCTGGCGGCCGGTCCGGAAAGGATAGATTGTACCGGCACCTTCCTGGAGATGGCGAACGGCATGGTGCCGCCGTCGGCTTTCAGGATGTTGATGGGAGCCTGGAGTCCCAGTTTTTCAATGCTGCTTCCAATGGCATCCGCGAAACGGTTGAAGGGGGGGCGAATGGCCGAATTGTAGTAGGCGGTGGCAATCCGGCGGGGAAAATTCAGCCGTCCCGAAAGCTGGTGGCCTACGGTAACAAAGTCGGCCTGAGACTGCAGCTTTTGCTGGATGATGTTCTCATGGAGGGGATTGCGGGGAGAAAACTTGCTGACCGCGGCATAACAGCGAATGCCCTCATCACGGCAGGTTCGAAGGTTTTTGTCAATTTCGCCGTCATCCAGGGGAGCGCGTTCCACGCCCCGGTGATCGATGGATCCCCGGCAGGGGAAAAAGTAGTCGCCGATTTCATATTGCTGGGGGTCGATCCCTGGTCCAGCCGCCACAAACATGCCCACCGGTTCAAGCTTCTGCTCGACAATGGCGTTGGTGGTCAGGGTGGTGCTCAAATTTATGTTGCGAATTTGCCTGGGACTTGCGTCCTGCAGGACTTTCTCCAGGGCTTCTTGGACGGAATGCAGCAGGTTGTCGTGGTCGGTAACCACTTTTGCCGTGGCCACCAGGCCCTGTTGGTTGATGACTACCGCGTCCGTGTGTGTACCGCCGACATCGATTCCCAGTAACATTTCATGTATCCTGTGCCGTGATTAAACTTCATTCTCTCGAAATGTAGCATGAACTTTTAGTCAGCGTCCAGTAAAAATCATTGTTGTCAGCAATAATAACGCAGCGTTCAGCAGTTGCTTTCATAAAACATTGAAAAAATAACTTGTTAAGCGAAAAGCCAGGGGCCGACAGCTGGCACTCAACAGCTAATCGCTTAACTACGAGTACGAATCCGGCCTTTGTTCCATTGCCAATCTCCAGGGCTTTGGCCTTGCTGGCCGGCAAATAATGGTAAATGTTTCCGGAAGAATACCGAAAAGGCAATAATAATGACCAGGAAATGAGAGTTTAGACAACTTTTTCTGTTTTAGTTTGTTGAATTATTTTTCCGGTGACCATGGATGGCTAGAATTACCATCGGTATCGCGGATATGAAGGTAAGCGCAGATCCGGCCGATATCCTGACAACCTATTGCCTGGGTTCCTGTATCGGGCTGGCCCTTTATGACCCGGTGGCCAGGGTAGGCGGCATCCTGCATTATATGCTTCCCAGTGATTCGATAAATCCCCTAAAGGGGGAAAAAAATCCCTATATGTTCGGCAGCACCGGCATTCCCCGGCTTTTCAAGGCCTGTTATCAGCTGGGAGCTGAAAAGAAAAGATTGATTGTCAAGGTTGCCGGCGGCGGACAGGTTCTTGACGAAAGCGGCATGTTCAACATCGGCAAGCGCAACTATGCTTTTCTGCGTAAAATCCTCTGGAAAAACAATGTCATGATTGAGGCTGAAAATGTTGGTGGAACCATGAATCGGACCATGTACCTGCGTTTGTCGGATGGGCAGGTAAAGGTGAAGGTGTCACGGGAAGAAACGGTGGTGCTATGAATATGAAATACATGGACGACATCCTGGCCAGCATCCATGAGATCCCTCCTTTCCCTCAGGTGGTTGTCAGGGCCATGGATATTATCAGCGATCCCAATTATGTTGTTAATGATTTGCTTGAGGTTATTCGCCTGGATCAATCGATTACCGCCAATGTTCTGAAACTGTGCAACTCGGCTTATTTCGGCTTGCCTCGCAAGGTTTCGTCGCTGAAGGAAGCGGTAGTATATCTCGGTACTGTTCACCTGCGGCAGGTTCTGCTGTCCAGCGGTGTCAAGGATCTTTATGACCGTCCGGATAAAGGCTACAGCTATTTTGCCGGCGAGTTGTGGCAGCATGCCATTGCCTGTGCCTTGATGGCCCAGGTGCTGCTGCGGCATTTGCGGCTGTCATTGGAAGAAAACAGTGTTTTTACCGCGGCGCTGCTTCACGATGTCGGCAAGGTAGTTCTGAGTACCTATGTCAGCCGGGAGTTTGCTGATATTGAAAAGCTGGTGGAAAAGGAAAACCTGCCTTTCCATGAAGCTGAACGGCAGGTTCTGGGTTTTGATCATGCTGAAATCGGCGGTCGCCTGGCAGAATTATGGCAGTTTCCGGATGATATTGCGGCCGCAATCCGCTTCCATCATCAGCCTGAAAAAGCCCCGAAGCCGCATTGCCTATTGAGTGAGCTGATTGCTTTGTCCGATGGCTTGGTGCTGATGCTTGGTTGCGGCACCTCGGTTGATGGGTTGTCGTATGCCATGCCGCATTTATTGATTGACAGGTTGAAACTTAAAAGAAATGACATCGAAATGCTGATGGTAAAATT
>Ga0164318_10006002_pt1 | contig 11767 bp, 7 predicted proteins | sample GuaBasSedimGuay9_FD_113734 | JGI IMG/M metagenome (GOLD analysis project Ga0164318, IMG submission 113734) | Subseafloor sediment microbial communities from Guaymas Basin, Gulf of California, Mexico - Guay9, Core 4571-4, 0-3 cm | ecosystem: Environmental > Aquatic > Marine > Hydrothermal vents >... | reverse complement strand
TTGGCACGCCCGGCCCGACTCGAACGGGCGACCTACGGATTCGAAGTCCGGCGCTCTATCCAACTGAGCTACGGGCGCACTAAGATGGGGTGAGTGAAGGGACTTGAACCCTCGACCGCCGGGGCCACAACCCGGTGCTCTACCAACTGAGCTACACCCACCATGCCGATTTGCCAGAAAGTACCTGTTCCTTACTAAGCTTGAGACCTTTGCACAACCCCTTTTCCACTCCTTTGTATGAACTTTTTGACCCCTCCATGGGCGGGCTTGCTCACTAAATCACAAAAAACATGGCCTCACGGCCTCAAACACTTTGTGATTTGCCCACTCGTTTGGGCCGCTCGCCCCGTTAAATTTCCCGAAGGGAACTCCTATTTAACGGGGTGAACTTCGCCCGGCAAACAGACCAGACAAACCAAACAGACCAGACAGACCAGAAAGGTTCATAATGGCCGTTCCAAGGAGTTATGCAAACGTCTCAACTTGCAGACATCTTCCAGCCAAATATATCCCTCTACCACATCCGGTAACAATTATCAAGGGCTCAGAATCGGTCTTCGATTATGGATTGACGCTTGCCCCGTTCTTTTGTATGATCGCCCTATATTTATCCGGACTTTTGCAACGGTTCATGGAAAAGGTGCCCTGCACCTCCGGCCTGTAATCCCTCCGGTCTGCAACCGTCATCGAAGAGAGCGAGAGCGAAGCAATCTATCTGTGACGGGATTGCTTCAGCGCTCCGTTCTTCGGAGTGACATTTTGAGCCCCTTGCGAAATTCCGGATTTATGGCTCGCTTTTGTGAGCAGAGGAAAGGACTTATCATTGAAACAGATCATTCTCGGCACGGCAGGCCACATTGATCACGGTAAAACCACGCTGATTAAGGCCCTGACGGGTATAGATACGGACCGGCTCAAGGAGGAAAAGCTCAAGGGAATTACCATCGAGCTTGGCTTTGCCTGGCTTGATCTGCCTAACCAACAGCGGGTGGGAATTGTGGATGTTCCGGGCCACGAGAAATTCGTAAAAAACATGGTAGCCGGTGCCACAGGGATCGATCTTGTAGCATTAATCATAGCAGCTGACGAGGGTGTCATGCCTCAAACAAGGGAGCACCTTGAAATATGCCGTTTGCTTGGTGTAACCCACGGTCTGGTTGCTTTGACAAAGATCGATCTGGTAGATGAAGAGTGGCTGCAGCTCGTTATTGAGGATGTTAAGTCTTTTCTCAAGGGGACTTTCTTGCAAGGTTCTCCTGTTGTGCCTGTCTCATCAGTCACCGGCCAGGGGCTACCCGAATTTATCGAAAGTCTGCTGACCGTGTATGCAATGGTTCCGAAGCGCCGCTCTACCGGGTTATTACGGTTGCCGGTAGACCGTGTTTTCACCATGAAGGGCTTCGGCACGGTTGTTACCGGCAGCCTTGTGTCCGGGAAGGTGCGGGTAGGCGAGACGGTGATGATTTACCCGTCTGGAATTGAATCTAAGGTTCGCGGGATTCAAGTGCACAACCAACCGGTGGCGGAGGCCACCGCCGGTGTCAGAACAGCTATCAACTTCCAGGGCCTGGAGCGCAGAGCGATAAATCGCGGAGATGTGGTGGGACGAGCAGGTACGCTGAAGCCCAGCTATATGATAGACGTTATGTTGGAGTATTTAAGTTCCAACAAAAAACCGTTGAGAAATCGTTGCAGGGTTCGATTTCATACCGGGACAAGCGAGATATTTGGCTATCCCATCCTGCTGGATAGAGATGAGCTCAAACCCGGGGAGGAGACGGTTGTCCAATTTCGGCTTGAAGCCCCGGTATCGGTTGTCAAAGATGATCGATTCGTAATCCGGAGTTACTCCCCGGTCAGGACAATAGGAGGTGGCCGGATACTTAACCCGATTGCCGGGAAACACAAAAGATTCAAAGGTAACATCGTGGCAGACTTAATGCGTCTTGCCAACGGGACAACCGGGGAGATAGTTAGCTACTATCTGAAGGAGTCCGGTCTCAGGGGCGTTAGATTTTCTGATTTGATTCTGATGACAAACCTTGCTGCAAGTGAGCTTGAAAAAGAACTACAGAAACTCCTTTCTGAAAAAGCGATCATTCAGGTCGATCGAGAAGATCGTATCTTTATCCACAGGACTGTTTTTGACGGACTTTGCGAAAATGTTCTTCAGATATTAAAGGCCTACCACAAGGAAAACCCTCTAAGGCCTGGCATGCCAAGGGAAACGCTGAACGCCAGACTTCCTCGGAAGCTGAGTCCCAGACTTCTTAACGTCTTGCTTCAAGAACTGAGCAGATCCAACAGGGTGGTCCAGGAGAAGGATACCATACGCCTTTCGGGGTTCAGGATCGCCCTTGAAGCGAATCAAAAAGATATTAGACGCAAAATTGAGCAGGTTTACCTTCAAAGCGGCCTTCAGCCGCCGTATTTTAAAGAATTAGCCGAGTCGATAGGCAAAGATTCTGCCCACATCAGGGATGTGTTTGTCCATATGCTCGACGAGGGAGTCCTCGTCAAGGTCAAAGACGGATTGTATTTTCACATCGATGTCATAGAAAAACTGCGCAAGAGGCTCATATCGTACTTGAAGGACAACGGCGAGATTTCGACGCCGGAGTTCAAGGAGCTGACAGGGGTAACGCGCAAGTACATGATCCCCCTCCTGGAATATTTTGATGCCACAAAGCTGACCATTCGGGTCGGCGATGTGCGAAGATTACTATAGCGCTAATCTGCTGCCGGCTGTATCACTTCAGCCCTTTAAAAAAGTTTGGGTGCGACTCGTACAGGGCATCCGATTGCAAACCGAGTCACTCGGCTTAATTTTCCATGATCGTATCAGTTTAGATTTTTGAAAATATTATTGCGGACAGGCCATCCGATTGGAGACTGGCTCACTGTCTGAGAGCATTACTGAGCGTTGAGAAAAAAACAGTAGCCTGGATATTCATCCTTGACGATAACTGATATTGTGAGCGAATGGATGTTATTTGAACTTCTAAGCGCTGTTTTTTCTTTACGCTCAGTTGGGCTCGAGTTTGAGTCGGTCTCCAATCGGATGGCCTGTCCGCTCCATATGTCTGTTTTTGAAAAGAGCTAAAGTGTTACCCATGATCTATCTCGACCACAATGCAACAACTCCTGTAGCCAAAGAGGTCGTGGAGGCGATGAGGCCTTACTGGGGGGATGTGTTTGGAAATCCAAGCAGCAGCCATCCCTTTGGTCGTAAGGCAAGGGAGGCCTTGGAAGAAGCGCGTTCTCAGGTTGCCGATCTTTTAGGTTGCCTCAGTCGGGAGGTTGTCTTTACCAGTGGGGGCACAGAATCAAACAATACGGTAATAAAATGTGTGGCCTACAGCCTCAAGGATAAAGGTCGCCATATCATCACCACAGCCATCGAACATCCAGCCATAATCAACCCGTGCCTTTTTTTGCTCAGCCAGGGCTACGATGTGACCTTTCTTCGGGTCGACTCGAAAGGGCATGTGGATCCAGCAGCCGTCAAGGAGGCAATCCGGCCAAACACCATATTAATATCGATCATGCATGCCAATAATGAAACAGGCACCATTGAGCCAATTGCCGAAATCGGCGCCATCGCCCGAGAAGCAGGCATCTTGTTTCACACCGATGCAGCTCAGTCGGCGGGCAAGATTCGTGTCCGGGTATCAGAACTAAATGTAGATTTTCTCTCTATTGCCGGTCACAAGATGTATGCCCCCAAGGGGATTGGTGCTCTGTTTATTAAGGATGGCATAAAGATAGAGCCGTTTATGCACGGGGGCGGGCAGGAATCAGGTCGGAGGGCGGGAACAGAAAACGTGATGCTTTCAGTCGCCCTGGGCAGAGCCTGCATCCTTGCCCGTGATCGGATGGCCTCAGACGGAGAGCGGATGCGGGAGCTCCGGGACCGACTTCACGGACTCCTTGCCAGCCGGATTCCCGATCTTGTTTTAAATGGACACTCAAAGATGCGCCTACCCAATACCCTCAACGTTTCCCTGCCGGGCGTCGATGGTAGTGCACTTCTTGACGCTGTGCCTGGCGTTTGTGCGTCTACCGGCGCTGCCTGCCACGATCGCTCGGTTGTGCTTTCCCACGTTCTTTCAGCCATGCAGGTTCCTGAAAAGATAGGGCGCAGCGCTGTTCGGTTTTCTATTGGACGATCAAATACCGAAGAAGAAATTGACACCGCCGCCCGGATGATTGTTGATGCATACCGGAGGCTAAGGAGTTGACCGGGAATGCCTTCGATGCCAGGCCTGAGATTCACGCCGCTGACAAGGTGTAAGCCAGGAATCCGGAATGGCAAATCACAAATCGCAAATTGAAAATCGAAAATACGGCGGGGGCATCACCGTCATAACCACCCATGTCAATGCAGATTTCGACGCATTTGCCTCCATGCTGGCAGCAAAAAAGCTTTATCCCGACGCAGTACTCGTGTTTCCCGGTTCCCAGGAAAAGAGTTTGAGGGATTTTTTCGTCAAATCTATGGCCTATATGTATAATATCGTAAGGATCAAGGATATCGATCTTGATGCTGTCGATCGTCTTGTGCTGGTTGACACACGCCAGGCTGGCCGCATTGGCAAATTTGCAAGTATTGCCGATCGTCCAGGGCTGGAAATACACATCTATGACCATCATCCTTCCATGCCCGATGATCTTTCCGGCGCAATAGAGGTGATTGAGATGACAGGGGCTACTGTGACCATCATGACAAAGATTCTACGTGAAAGACAGATCGAGATCACGTCCGAAGAGGCAACCATAATGGCACTGGGGCTTTATGAAGACACCGGTTCTTTCACATTCATATCCACTACAGAGGATGATCACCACGCCGCCGCATATCTGCTGTCTGAAGGGGCTGATTTAAATGTGGTTTCAAACATAATCACGCGGGAAATGAGCCCTGAACAGGTAAGCGTTTTGAATGAAATGATACAAAGCGCAACGCACCATTCGATAAAAGGCGTTGATGTGGTTATCATAAGCTTGTTTCTGGAGACCTATGTGAGCGACTTTGCTTTGCTGGTTCATAAGGTAAGGGATATGGAAAACCTGGATGTAATCTTTGCCCTGGCCGGGATGGAAAATCGTGTTTACATGGTTGGCCGAAGTCGCCTGCCCGAGGTAGATGTTGGTCGAATTGCAATGGCTTTCGGCGGGGGTGGGCATCCGTCGGCGGCCTCGGCCGCCATCAGAGGGCAAACGCTCATCCAGGTTGAAGAAAAGCTTCTTGCTGTGCTGCACCAGTCTATCCATCCAATGCACCGGGCCAAGGACCTGATGTCTACCCCTGTTATACACGTAGAACCTGACATTGAACTCAAAAGAGCCAATGAACTTCTTACGCGATACAATGTCAATGTTTTAGTAGTGCTGGAATCCGGTAAGCTTGTTGGCATCATTTCCCGCCAGGTCATAGAAAAGGGCTTACATCACAAGCTGGATCACGTCCCTGTTCGTGAATATACAACCACGGAGATCGCCACGGTGGCGCCCGATGCCACCCTTTCAGAAATCCGGGAAAAGATCATAGGCAATAAACAACGTTTACTTCCTGTGATTGAAAAGAAACGTGTAGTTGGTGTGATTACAAGGACCGATCTGCTTAATGTCCTTGCCAGTGAATCGGCCCGTATCCCGGAGCTTGTTACAGGTACCTCAACAGGGATAATTACCGCCAGGGAAAAGAACATAAAGAAATTTCTGAAAGAGCGGCTCCCCAGGCATATAATAAAACTGCTCGCAACAGCCGGAGAGGTTGCAGACTCACTCGGTTATAACGCCTATGCGGTAGGCGGTTTTGTCCGCGACATCTTTCTTCACAAAGAAAATCTCGACATCGACATCGTTGTTGAAGGTGATGGCATCGAATTTGCCAAGGCGTTGGCTGCCCGTCTTGGCGGCCGCGTCCGGGCTCACGAAAAGTTCAGAACCGCTGTAATCATCCTTCCAGACCGGCACAAAATCGATGTGGCTACGGCACGACTTGAGTATTACAGGTCGCCGGCTGCACTTCCGACGGTGGAAAAAGGTTCGATAAAGCTCGATCTATATCGAAGGGATTTTACCATCAATACCCTTGCTGTGAAGCTCAATCCAGACAGATTTGGCATACTCATGGATTTCTTCGGCGCTCAGAAGGACCTCAAACAAAAAGCAATCAGGGTACTTCACAACCTTAGCTTTGTGGAAGACCCAACACGCGCCTTCAGGGCTGTTCGATTTGAACAACGATTTGGCTTTAAGATAGGAAAACTGACCTCCGGGCTGATTGAAAATGCAGTCAAAATGGATTTCTTCAAAGAGTTAAGTGGCCACAGGCTTTTTTCAGAGCTACGCCAGATATTAGAAGAGGAAAAACCTTCCAAAGCCCTTGAGAGGTTGAGCCAGTTGAGACTTTTAAAGGTAATTCATCCCAAAATCGTCTATGACTCAACTATGGAGGAGTGCTTGGATTCGGTCGAAAAGGTGCTTACCTGGCACAAGTTACTTTTTTTGCGAGATAGTTGCGACCAGTGGATGGTTTACTTGCTGATTTTAATGAAATCTTTTGGCCGGGGGATTGCAGAGGAGATCTGTGAGCGCCTTGAGTTAACTGAACGTTACCGGAAGGTATTTATTGATCAGAAGATTCAAGCAGATGCATGCAGGAGATGGATGGAATCTCAGAAAATCCTTAAGAACAGCGTTGTCTATCGAAAACTGCGACCTTTCCGCACCGAAATTTTGCTTTATATGATGGCAGGTACAACCTGTGAGGAAGTCAGGCGGGCTATCTCTAAGTATTTTAACAGGTTAAGGGGGGCAACCACCTTGCTGAAGGGGAAAGATCTGAAAGAAATGGGTTTCCCCCCCGGACCTATCTATCGCAAAATCCTGGATAGCATCCTTGATGCCCGCCTCGACGGTCAGATTAAAACCCGTCAAGACGAATTGCAATTTGTACAAAAAAAATGGTCACCGTGACCTTATAAGAAGGCTATTGTCTGTCGGTTACGCTGTTCGTTTTGGTTACCGCCACACGAGAGAGGTAATGAGCCGCACAACCGAATGAGAATAGGCATCATATTCAAGCCTGGTCCCGACTATGTTTCAAGCTCTTGATCTGAATGAATTGGTTATCATGATCGTGCCGCTGCTTTTTGCGGTCACTATTCATGAGGTTGCTCATGGATGGGTTGCCTCTCGGTTGGGAGACCCTACCGCCAGGTGGGCCGGCAGATTGACCCTGAACCCGATTAAGCATCTCGACTTTATGGGATCCTTTTTGCTTCCTTTGATGCTGTTTTTTCTCAGGTCACCGATCATTTTCGGGTATGCAAAGCCGGTTCCAGTCAATTTCAGCAATCTGCGACGCCGGAGGCGCGACATGATTTTAGTCGCCGCCGCCGGCCCTGCAAGTAATATGATTTGTGCGTTCTTTAGTGCTATGCTCTTCAGGTGGCTTACTCATCATGCTCCAGTGTGGCAGAACCAGTTTCTGGCAGGGGCTTTTTTGGACCTGATGGGGATGCTCAAATACAGTGTTTTTATCAATATTATTCTTGCAATATTTAACATGATTCCAATCCCACCTCTTGATGGCGGTCGGGTCCTTTCAGGCCTTTTGCCACCAACTCAAGCCGCTCAATTGGCCAGGGTCGAACGTTTTGGAATCCTTATTGTTTTTTTCTTGCTCCTGACCCACGTACTTGACCCGATCCTGGTTGCTGTCATGCAGGTATTTGTAAGGATCTTTCTGGGGCCGGGATAAAGATTAAATAACACGTGTCAGGGGGCGTTTTTTTGAACCACAATACATCGGGAGCTTCCGATGGAGCGTATCTACAGTTTTATGTTAGCTGTTTACAAAGGTAACCACTCCGAATAACGATTTGAGAGCATTGCGAAATTCGTGATAGTAATCTGGTAATGAGGAACCTTGTGAGGAAAGGAAGACGCATACAGCGAGGAATCGGACGCAGGGGTGGCCGTCGGCCGGGCAGAGCGGCCGCTGCGGCCATGGCTGGATACTGTATATGCCCAAACTGTGGACGAAGATATGTTCATCGTAGAGGAGTGCCATGCTTCCAGCAAAAATGCCTTAACTGCGGTGTGCCTATGGTAAGAGATTTTGGGGGGGAGATTCCAGCCGCTATGCTTGGCGGGGGGGAGGCGACTGGTAAAAAAGCCGAAAAACAAATTCCTACAATAGACGTAGAAAAGTGCACTGGGTGTGGGATTTGTGCGGATCGGTGTCCGCGTAATGCAATCGTGATTACAGAAGGTAAAGCGGTTGTTGATAGTCAGCTGTGTTCGGGCTGTTTCGCTTGCGTACCTGTTTGCCCGAAAAATGCGATTTCATAATGCACGGTTTGATGGGGGAAGGCTGGCGAAGGAACCTATAGGTTGGCTTTCTATGGACGGTCAAACGAAAGAGACGGAAACGGATAAGTCAGGCCGGCGGAGACCAGGTAGCCGGTCTTCTAATCTGCTCCGTGCCGACGGTATATGCCAAGATCCCGTAGCGGGGGCAAAGAATGTATCTGGCAAAAAGAAGAATTAAAGGAAAACTCAACTATTTTCTGAAAGAGTCATTTCAGGATGGAGACTCCTGGCGAAGCCGCGTTCTTTTCGATTTAGGCGTGGACCCGGCCAGGTACATCGTTTATCCAGGAGGAAATGCCTTCTATATTGATGAAGTTGTAGAAGAAAAACTCCGTTCTTTTGGCATCAGGGCTGCCAATGATGAAATTGAAGACGTATTCTGGCCCTTCTTAAAACCAAGAATCAGGCATGTCCTGGAACCGTTTCGGCAGAGAGCAAGAGCGAAGAAGAAAAAGCTGCCGTTCAGCACTGAGGAGGAAAAAAAGATTCGGACGGATATACACACCTTCGATAAACGACGCATTCACTATCTCCGATTTGGCGAAATCGAACAGGGAAAGATAGAATTGATGCCCGCCAAACTCTTCAGGCAACTACTCGGAAAATCGAGAGATGAGCTCGAGCAGCATTTTATGCAATTGGAACAGTTTCTACCACGATCTGAACTCAAGACTTACGTTTATGTCATCTTTGACCTCCAGCGTTTTTTCTCCGAATTGATTGCCAAGAAAATGCCTCAAGGCCTGGATCAAAACAAGGTCGATGAACATTTTTTTAAGGAACTCTGCTTGCTTAATAATGACAAGTCCTTCTGGACAGAAGAAGAACCTGGTAACTTTTTACACGAATATCTCGTCCGCTACGCCATCATGTTCGTGGACAGTGAATTCGGGAAAACGCCTTTTTGGGATGAATACACGAGGAATTTTCATAGCCGCTCGCGCCCGGTTCAGGCAAAAGAAAGTTCGGTTACCTTCGATGAGGCCTGCGCTATCTTAGGCATAAAAAAAGAGGCTACAACGACAATTACAAAGCATGGTTTACTGAAGCTCTATCGGCACTTAGCGAAAAAGCTACATCCTGACAAAGGTGGCGAACATGAAAAATTTATTAAATTAACCGAAGCCTATCAGACACTTGTTCAGAAAACATCGCAAAGAAACCGGCCGGTTTCCTGAAGATCAGAAAGGGGAGGCTTTAAGAATGGTACCACTTTAGCTCTTTTAAAGAACAGGCATATGGAGCGGACAGGCCATCCGATTTGAGACCGTCTCAAACTCGAGCCCCTGCCTGCCGGCAGGCAGGTAACTGAGCGTAAAGAAAAAACAGCGCTTAGAAGTTCAAATAACATCCATTCGGTTACAATATCAGCTATCGTCAAGAACGAATATTCGCCCTACTGTTTTTTCTCAACGCTCAGTAATGCTCTCAGACAGTGAGCCAGTCTCCAATCGGATGGCCTGTCCGCAATGATATTTTCAAAAATCTAAACTGATACGAAAAATGAAAATCTAAACCAACGGTCATTGAGCCGATGGCACCGACGTTGTTTTTGCACTTCTGGCTGATTATTCTCTATCCGTGAGCGCTAAATCGCCATTATTTTAGTGGTAATAAGGATGGGAGTGGAAAAATGGTGTTTTTGTGAGGCAACCCCAGGTCAGGTTGGAAGGATGCGCGATTTGCAGACTTTGCGAAAATGATAGCCGTACACCGCCAGGGTAATCGCCTGTGACAGCAACGCTGGGCGGCGAAAAAGTGTCCAAAACAACAGCTTAAAGTATTCAATTCGCTCCTTGCCAAAAATACCAAGCCAGATGTTGGAGCGAAAAAAGGCCATGACGCCCTGAAAATCCAGAGGGGCTTTGATTCTTGGCGGCTTGTATTCTTCCAGGAAGTTTTTTAGGCGCTGGTAGTAGCGTTTATGCGAATAAATCTGGGATAGTATGTTTTTATATCCTTCGAGCAAAACATCAAAATCCATCTTAGGAAGAATGTTAGTTGTGCCGTCTACGTTATCCCCCGTCATCCGACCGAGCAGGCGTCCTTCTTGTTTTAGACGTTCGTAAAGCCTTGTGCCGGGCGGGGCTTGCAGAAGACCGACCATTGCTGTTACGATCCCGCTTTTTTGAATAAAGTCAATTTGGCGCTGGAAGATGGAAGGTTTATCACTATCGAAACCAACAATGAAACCTCCCGATACTTGTAATCCGGCTCGCTGGATGCGTCTTACGTCTTCGACCAGGTCGCGGTTTTTATTCTGTATTTTGTTGCATTGGGCCAAACTTTCCTCGTCTGGCGTTTCAATCCCGACAAAAACCATGTCAAAACCTGCCTCAGCCATCATTTCCATCAATGAGTCATCATCTGCTAAATTGACAGAGGCCTGGGTACAGAAAGGCAGTCCTTTCTTATCCTTCTGCCACTCTATCAGTGCCGGCAAGAGTTCGGTCTTAAGATACCTTTTGTTCCCAATGAAATTGTCATCCACGAAGAAGACCCCCCTGCGCCATCCCAGCCTGTAAAGGTCATCCAACTCGGCGATAATCTGTTTGGCAGTTTTCATCCGCACCCGGCGCCCGAATAAAGCAGTCACATTGCAAAATTCACAATCAAAAGGGCAACCACGGGAGAACTGTATACTCATTGAGGCATACCGGTTTAAATCGGCCAGTTCCCACAAAGGGGCCGGGGTCTCGTGCATGTCACAAAACTCGGATGTTTGATAGAAGCGTTTGGCACAACCCATTTGCAGATCGGCCAGAAAAGGCGGCAGGGTCAGCTCGGCTTCATTCAATACGAAATGATCAACATCCTTAAACTCGGAATATTCACTTGTAAACAGAGGCCCCCCGGCAACAACCGTAAGGGCGGCTTTTTTGCACCTGGCAATAATTTGGCGGGCAGAGTCCCTTTGCACGACCATGCCGCTGATAAATGCATAGTCAGCCCATCCGAGATCTTCTTCGGTAAGCTTTCTCACATTAAGATCAATCAGGCGCTTGGGCCATTCTTTTGGCAGCATTGCCCCGACTGTCAGCAGACCCAGTGGTGGTGAGACAGCCTTTTTTCGGATAAATTTAAGTGCATGCTTGAAACTCCAAAATGTGTCTGGAAATTCGGGGTAGATTAAGAGAATATTCATTTTCTTCTTTCACCTTTCGCCATCGCTTCCGGGGTGCAATCGTAAAATATCGTAACACTTTAGCTCTTTTAAAAAACAGACATACGGAGCGGACAGGCCATCCGATTGGAGACTGGCTCACTGTCTGAGAGCATTACTGAGCGTTGAGAAAAAACAGTATCTTGGATATTCACCCTTGACGATAACTGATATTGTGAGCGAATGGATCTGATTTGAACTTCTAAGCGCTGTTTTTTC